>Ga0208660_1000033_pt1 | contig 43266 bp, 36 predicted proteins | sample DEB08_DNA_13_FD_184527 | JGI IMG/M metagenome (GOLD analysis project Ga0208660, IMG submission 184527) | Aqueous microbial communities from the Delaware River and Bay under freshwater to marine salinity gradient to study organic matter... | ecosystem: Environmental > Aquatic > Marine > Coastal ... | reverse complement strand
TAATTGAGTTGGCTTTTGACGATCTTCTCTGCTTGCCTTTTCTTGCTGCTTTCGCTGCTTGAAGTGCTTGAGGTGCTTGAGCCTCCGCTGCTTGAGCAATCTGGAATCATAGCGATGATAAAGAGCAAGGCCATTACGGCGATCATTGTTTCTTTCATTTTGTTTTTTCTATTTGTTAAGGGTTGATTTTTTCGTAGCGAGTGCCAAACGGATCTTGGACTCTTACCGACCAACGGGAATCCACAGAGCTGATGTCGTAGCTATTTTTTAAGGAGCTAATAGCATCATCAAGAGATTTTTCTCCTAGGATTATGTTCTCATCAATTAGAACCTCATAGAGGTCACGGATTGAAGAATAACGGATAACGAGATTGCCAGATGGCATTTTATTTTTTACAGTAGTGTTCATATTGTTTTTAGTGGTTAAGGGTTAAGACAAGCCGAGAGCATTGCCGTATTTGTCGAAGGTATTGCGAACAACCTTAGTTATTCCAGCAGAACCCCAACGAGTATTGGAACGGAACTCTTTGACAGTATCGCCAGCAGAGTTTTTCACAAGGATTCTCCAAGTGCCAGTTAAGTTTCCATCGTCCCAAGTGAAACCGCGCTTTGCTTCGAAAGCGTTTAGGGTATCAAGATCAACGTGAAGGGTTTCGAACCAAGGAGTTTTTTTTGTTTTAGTATTATTCATAGTAGTGTTTTCTATTTGTTAAGGATTAAAGGATGATGGTAGAACGTTTGGTAACGTGCTGAACGACTTCCTGTTTTCCGCTCTTAGTTTCAACGAATGAGCCGATTGGAAGTTTACCTTCGACAGTAACGCCAGAGGTGAGGATTGATTCAATGCGAGTAATGGTTTTAATGTTTTTCATAGTAGTGTTTTAGTTAGTGGTTTAATGTGAGGGCTTTTCCCTCTTGCTTAACTATATTATAGCAGAAAACTCGATTTTTACAAGGTTATTCGACGTTAAAAACACCTTTTTTTCGCTTTTTAATTAGTTCATTATCAACGAGTTAAAATGTTCCACAGAATTGTTCCACAGAGCTAGTTCGAATTTCCTTCGCTTTACTAAACCTTTTCGCACTTTACCTCCCGCCTTTCGATACATTGGCAACACCTCAGAAACGCTCTGATAATTTCCATCGTTTAAACGCCCCTCCTGTGAGACAAGCTGATATAGTGCGCCCCTTCCGCAGTTGTATGTGAAACTTGTTAGAGCAGCGAGTTGATTATCTGTTAGAGGGACTTTAACCATAGAGAGAACCACCTGTTTTGTTTTGTGCAGTTGCGTCTCTAACAGAACGGCTGCCTCCTGCTGAGAGATGATGCCCTTAGATACCGCCTTACCTGTATGCCCATATCCTATAGTGCGCTTACCACCGCAGCACGTATACGCCTCGGCACGGAAGCCCTCGAAGTGCTTAACGCCTTGCGTCATGTGATACCATGGCACGTTAGGCTTTACTAACAGAGGGGTGTTAGAGAGTAGGGGTGTGGTAAGGGCGATCAGAAGTAGTAGCGTTTTCATGCCTTAATTATACTCTAACAGTAAGCATATGTGAAGCTTTTTCTTTGCTTATTTTACCCTATGTAAGTCGTTCAGTATCAACGAGTTACGAGCTGGCTGGGGGTGCCGCGACCTAAGTCGTTGAGTATCAATGAGTTACAGAGGTTTTTCTGTTAGAGCATAGCCCCGCCCCCACACTACTAGGGACGAGGCACACTATTGCACTATGAAAAAGCTGTTAGATGTTAGATGAGCGTGGTGACGTATAGCCCTTGATGCTCACCCTTGAGGCAATCTGTTAGAGTGGTATAGCCACTGTCATGCGCTGCTGCTCTAACGTATTCATGCAGTGCGTCCATGTCGAGGCTCATCTTCCTCGGTCCGCTTGGGTAGTTCCACACTATCTGTGTGCCTGACTTACTGAAGCTCATGATGCTGGCTAGTGTATCCTCTAACTGGTCGCCTGTCTCTTGGATGTTCAACACGTTAGACACTAAGATCACTGAGTATGTATCATTAGAGGTGGCATTAGGCATGGATAGATCATAGCCATCGATGCTATACTCTTGTGCGCTTAATCTGTTAGACCAGTAGTTATCCTTACCACATCCGAAGTCTAACACATCATCCTCATGCTTAGTGATAACGTGATCTAGTGCATAGTGGTATACCCTAGCCTTAGGCGTGAAGTTCTTACGGTATGTCTTTGTTCTAGTATCCATTCTAGTATCTATTAGTATCTATTCTGTTAGATGTTAGTATAGGCTTGCTTCGACTGCTTCATAACGGAACATGCCGTCATCATTCATCTGGTCAAGCTCTTCATCGGTAGCTTGTCTACCATCAACACGGGCATCCATGATGAAGGCATCCACAAAGTCGGGATAGTCACGATGGTCGAGTCCATCGATTTCGATGTTAGAGATCTGGGCGGTATAAGCTCCACGCTCGGAGCAATTGAATTGGAACTTTGTTCCTGTTAGTATATTAGTGTTCATAGTGATATTATTCTGTTAGTGATTAGCGATTGTAGCGGGTTGGCTCGTTAGCGAGTAGCACACATGCCTTGGTGATGTCGCCATGTGTGAAGGGTGTGCCGTTGATGGTCACATCGTATCCACGACATGAGACAGCGGAGAAGCTACCAGATTTAAAGTAGACAGTCACAGACCATCCAGCCTTGTCGTCATGGATTGTCTTCTCTACATGTGAGAAGGTAGGGTATCTACGGAAGTCAAAAGCTGTTAGGCTGTTGATGCGTAGTGAGTAGGGATTGAGTGGTGGTGTAGTGTATGCTTTCATAGTGATTTTCTTTCTGGTTATATTTTACGATATTTTTAGTGACCTTGCAAGATGTTTCGACACTTATTTTCAGCATCTCTTTTTGCTTTCATTACCATCTCACGCTCACGCTTGATCTCGAACTGACGCTGACGCTCAAGCTGACGCTCAAGATTCTTGTTAGCGTTGGCAACCATCTCAGTGAGGATGTGCTGAACATTAGGATTGGGGATTGGCGATAGTGTAGTGTTTTTCATAGTGATATTTAGTTAGTGGTTTAATCTGAGGGCTTTTCCCTCTTGCTTGACTATATTATAGCAGAATCGGCGAAAAAAACAAGCACATTCGGCATAAAAGATCATTTATTTTCGTGTTTTAATCAACTGAGTATCAACGAGTTAAAATGTTCCACAAGAATGTTCCACAGCCCCCACCCATTAACCCGCCAGCATATACAGTTTAGGGGAGGGGTATTTGTTTAGTTTGCCAGCCGTGGGAAAAATGAAAGTTAGGGCATAGAAAATTCTTAGCTGTAAGGGGCGGCATAAAAAGTTTCAAAACTAGAGAGTGCTTGAGCCTTAATTGCTGTTAGAAAGCACCCTACCCCATTAAAGCAATCTGTTAGAGTGGTAAATGTGAGATTTCGCGCGGGGGAATCCAATCTTAGTTTATCAATGACATTTTCATATAAGGTAATGCGGGGGCGATGCCCCTCCCCCATTAATGAGGAGCAATATATAAAAAATATAAACCCAGAGTCGTTAACTGGAAAAAATCGGATCGGCCATTTTAAAAAAAAGTAAAATATAATAACTCCAATGCCGCGAAAACATTAAGTCTTGACAAATAAACAAAAGAATATAAAATAATTAATATACCCCGATTACTTTAAGATTATGGAGATGAAAACAGAGACTAAAGAAGATTTAATACAGAGGCTTTTATTGGAGCATGAGAAGAAGCAAGAAGAAGAGCGTTTACAACAGGAAGCAGAAAAAGATCTTAAAAAGAGAAAACGTAATCAATATATTAAAATGTTTGATACATTAGGCGTTCCTCATGAGGATGTTATAGTTATAAGAAATTTAGATTTCAAGAATACTATTGTTCATGCGTGTGATCGTGTTTTTGATTTTAAGCATTTAGGTAATTGGAGTTCCGACTACTACAGAAAAGAGAATGATTTTTGTTACATAGAGAAGTCTTCTAGATCTTTAGAGGAAAGGGTTTTGTATTCTGGTAAACCTAAATATTATATTGTTGATATAAACATAATGAATCAATCTAAAGTTCACTATGTTATGGGTGATAGAAATATTCATATTTTTTATGAAGATTCGGCAACCTTATGTCCATTTTGTGGCGACTTAGATTGTAATGAAAACAAAGATGCTGTTGGTTATATATTTAGCGACACTTATTTAGCTAACCTTCGAACTCAAGCTGTGTTTTATAAAAGATGCTGCAAACATAAAAAAATGAGCAGAAAAGACTATTTAAATTCTTGGAATAAGGCAGGGGAGAAAAGAAATAGCGAAGAACTAATGGAATTAGAAGAATCTATTTACCCAACCCCTATTAAACACAATAAGGAATATTTTAAAAAGAAAAAAGAAAAAACAAAGGCAACCCCCAAAGAAAGCGCTAAAAAGAAAGTTGATTATAGTTCTAACCAATACACAGAAGTCGGCAATGTTTATTTAATGAAGAGCGACTTAAATGGTCGGATAAAGATAGGCAGAACAAAAGACAAACCTGTATATAGAGAGAGAACGTTGCAAAGCCAAGAGCCAGAAGTGAATCTTATTTTTCATCGTGAGGTTTTGCATATGAATGAAACAGAAAGGTATTTACATACACTGTTTGATTCTAAACGTTTTCGTGGCGAGTGGTTCGATTTGTCGGGGGATGATATTGAAAAGGCCAAATCTATTATAAAAAAGGGTATTAGTGGGAGTGTTTTGGTTAAGTAGCGGCTAAATAGTGTAATAATTTACGCAATTATGGCTGAGTGGGAAAATTACGACAAAAGCGACGGAGCTACACTACCAAAATTCTTCAGAAAGTGGATTTTGAAGAAATACGGCGAGGAAACCATGGCTTTGATTGACCGTGGTGGTAAATTCCATGATTGGTTGACGTTTAAATACCCTAACACTGCCAAGCACAACAGAAAAAGCTTTATAAAACTACTTAGGAGGTATAAAATACCAAAAAATTTGGTAAAAATGATTAATTTCGGGCTATGGCTGTATGATATTTCCCCTAATTGCTTAAAAAGGTTATTGAAGCGCACTGCGTAACAAAATAGTGTATAAACTTTTATGACGTATAAGAATTTTCCAGTATATATTGGGTACGGGAATAGAGATTTTGTTAGTGATTGGGGTTTTCATAAAGACTTCATGCTTTATGCTGACGGCGTCTCTGTGAGTTATTCATCTGCGTCTATCCCGAACAGGAGGTTGGGATCTAGTATTGATAAAGACAATCAATATGTTTATACATCTGATTCTTCATGTAGTATTAGTTTAGCATTTAATTTTTACTCTTATCCTAAAAAAGGAGTAGATGGTCAGAATGTTTACGGGTTTTTAATGGACGGTGCTAATTATAAAGGCAACATTTTGGGTAATGGAACGGGAGCTAATTATTTTCCGATCAGAATTGGCGCAAATATTTACAACAGGTGTTATATTCAGGATTATACTGTGCAAGTTTCTGCTTTTGCCCCCTTAAAGGTGAACGCTAACTTTAAGTGTTTCGATCCACCTACCGAGGGAGAAACAAAACAAGAGGCGGATGTTAATTTTAATTCTTACAATGATTATATGAGTGGACGCTCAATAATAACCGCCAACACCTGTGAGTTAAGCGGAGTGTATGATGATGTTGTTTATGGGGACGTTATTCCTAGTATGTCTTTTTCTAAGAGGTATGCTAGAACACCAGTTTATACATTAGGAAGTACTAAGCCTACAAATTTTCTGATTGACGCTGTAGAATCTCAAATACAGCTAGAATCAACTGGGATAAGTAACTTCGCCGATTATGATGGTATAAAATTACAAGAGCCCGTTGCTTTAATTGTTAAAGACATAGATGGCAACAAGATACTGCCAGAATATAATGACGGTTTTGAATTCGCGGCCAATAGTGGTGCGAAAGTCAATACTTATAGTTATGGTATTCAGGGCGGTGATGTAATCAAGACCCAAGCCGCCATAAGCGAAGTACTTTTGTAGATTTATTTTTTGTTAGTGTAATATATATTATCAGTAAGTAAAGATTTACGCTAAAGCTGCGAAAAGCGCTAATATAAAAAAATATTTCATAACTAACTGATTTTTTTTGAAAAAACCCAATAAAACCGTATATTAAGATATATGAACCATATGTTTTGTACCGAATGTGGCAACAAGATGAGCTTTGCTCTCTCTAAGCCCAATTTCTGTTCTAAATGCGGCGTAACCACTGGTCCCGTTTCAAAAAGCAGTTTGTCTAAGCCTAAATTTGTAGAGGAAGAACTATCTGATGACGAAACGTCTATAGATTTCATTCCTGATATAGATAGGCTTGAATTTGATGTTGAACAGTACGACGAAAATATATTTACCCTTGGATCTTTAGCGGGAGAAGAGCCAAAAAACTCAAGAGTCAGAAATAGAGGTTCTAAAAACTTAGAAGACTTTATTAATGACAAACGGCGATAAAAAAAGATTTGAGGATTATATAGAAGTAATAGAAACAGCAATCAGAAAACAACGGAGCCGTTGGAGATTGGATTGTATTGCTTGGTTTGACTTTGAAGATGTAGAGCAGGTAATAAAACTACATATCTACAATAAGTGGGATATGTGGGATCAAAAGAGGCCCTTGGAGCCTTGGATCAATATTATAGTTACAAATCAGATAAGAAATCTGGTTAGGAACCATTATGGTAATTATATTAAGCCATGTTCTAATTGTGAATTTAATATGGGGGATGAGGCTTGTTCTTATACACCTAGTAAATCCCAAAACTCCGAGTGTAGCAAGTATGCTAAGTGGGCGAAGACTAAAAAGGCGGCATTTGATTTAAAGATTGCTGTCCCTTCTGAGAACCATCTTCATGAGATGAGTTACGACCCAGAAAGTGAAATGTGTTTTAATTCGTGCATTGAGAAATTAAATCATTACATGAAAATTTGTCTTAGCGAGGTTCACTACTCTGCTTATGAGATGTTGTATTTCAAAGATGCGACTGAGGAGGATGTGGCAAAAATGATGGGATACAAAACCAACGAGAAGAAGCGTAAAGCAGGGTATAGGCAAGTAAAGAATTTAAAAAAGATGTTTCAGGAGAAAGCTTCTGAAATTATTCAAGAAAACGACATAATAATAAACGACGGAGATTAAAAATGAAACTAACAACAGAACAAGAAGACTTTTTAATTAAAAACTATAAAAAGGTAACAGATTTAAACATCCTGACCAAAAGATGTTTTGAGGACGATAGTTTAGACGGCAGAAACAAAGAGGGTAAGTTGGTTGCTGCTTTTTTAGTCGAGAAAGGGCTCAACTACAAGACAACAAAGCCCAAAAAGTGCAAAAAAATAGAACTAACTGAACAACAAGGCGAGTTTATTATAGATCAAGCTAGAGACGGAATTTCTTCACTCGCAATAGCTAAGTTGGTATTCCCTCATAAAAACGTTACAGCATTAAGCAATGAGCAAAGAACTGTTCTCGCGCACATACAGACTGTCAACCCCGATTTCCTGCCTACTCAAGACAGCGGCGCTTTGGATTCTTACATTGCCCCGAAAGCCACTAGCCGAATCATAAAAAAGATTAACGATGCAACTGGCAATACGTTTGACGAGAACAAATTAAATAGACAATACCAAGTTTGTGTCGAGAGGCTTGGCATTCACTTAAACAACTCACGTTTCCTTAAGATAATGAATAATTACTTAGACAAAAGTGACAGAGATTTATTCGAGCAGGAATTTATACGTCTTACATGGGATAAGCCTGACCTTACGGCAGACGAAATCAACCTTTACCTAAACGTATGCAAGGAAATCATTAACTTGGAGGTTGTGAGCAAGCACCTCAACAAACTTAACGATATGTTTGACGTCGCAGACGATCAAACAGAAATGTCCGTACGTCTCGCTGAAATTATTAAGGCAAAAAGTTCTGAATACCACCAGTGTGAAGGAAGAATAGAAAACCTTACTAAAAAACTCCAAGGCGACAGGTCTACAAGAATGCAAAACAAAACCAAAGACAATGCTTCTATTTTGTCAATTGTTCAATTGTTTCAAGAGAAAGAAGAGAGAGACAACATGGTAAGGATGGCAGAGATGCAGAAAATGACAGCCAAGAAAGAGGCCGAAAGACTTGAGGGAATGGCTGAATGGAAGGCTAGAGTATTAGGGATAAGTCAAGACGATGTCATTTAACTGTAAAGAATGCGATCAGGACTTCGAAACCCTGAGAAGCTTACATGCGCACATCAAGAAGCACAAGATGTTTCTTGGCGACTACTATGTAAAACACTTTGCTAGAAAGAACAAACTTACTGGCGATCTTCTGCCATTCAAGAATTACGACGAATATTTTTCCAAAGATTTCTCTCAACCGCATCAACTTATGGAGTGGTGCAACACAGCGAAAGAAAGCGACGTTAAAGAATACATTGCTGAACTTTTAGCTAAAAGGGTGCAAGAAAAGGATTTAAACTACGGCCCAACGGAGTTGGAGCTATTGACATCAGGCTTGCCGCCTGTTGACATATACAAAAAGTATTTTGGCAGCTATACTGCGGCCTGTGAAAAGTGTGAAGTTAAACCGTTATTGGGTAAGAATTTGCCAAAAGAATTTTTTAATGATTATTCAAATGTCAAAGTATTAATAGATACCAGAGAACAGCAACCATTAAGGTTTAAAAACTCTGAAAAATATAAATCAGATATTGGCGATTACTCTGTTGAATCTTCTGATTATGATTATACCCATGTAGACAGAAAGTCTTTCGGTGATTTTTGCGGAACAACAACAGTTGGGTATGCTAGATTTTGCAAAGAGTTGGAGAGGTGCCGTGCGTTAGGGTGTTATTTATTCGTTGTAATGGAGGTTCCTTTCGAGGAAATAGAAGAATTAAACAAAAAGAGCTACAAAAAATACAAATTAGATTATGTTTTTCATAATACTAGAAAGTTACAGAAAGAATACAGTGACTGTTGTCAGTTTGTATTTTCTGGGTCTAGAGATATGAGTGAATTGTTGATACCAAAACTGCTTGTTATGGGTAAACAATTATGGGAGACAGATATTAATTATTTTTGGGCTAAATACTTAAAAGAAAAATGAGTTGGGAAGCAGGAATACAAGAATCTAGAAATAGGTTCCCAGACATCAATAAAGAGATTCTGGAAATGGATGGATACCTCGAAGAAGAGGAAGCTAAATTATTGCTTTATAAATTCTTAAGGCAAAACCCATCTTTCGCGGCTGAGTTTATTACTGGGGTAAAATTGTTCCCTTTCCAGCATATGTCCATAAAGGCCATGATGGAGACCGATTACTTTTTGGGCATATGGAGTCGCGGAATGTCCAAAAGCTTCTCTACGGCCGTTTTTGCGCTATTAGACGCTATTTTAAACCAAGGTGTTCACATTGGAATTATATCTAAGTCTTTTCGACAGTCAAAAATGATATTTACTAAGATGGAAGAGATAGCACAGAGCCCAAAGGCCGAATTTCTTTCTCAATGTATTACAAGGGTGTCAAAAGCTAATGATCAATGGGTAATGGAACTCGGTCGAAGTAAAATTACTGCTTTGCCTCTTGGCGACGGAGAGAAGCTTCGTGGTTTCCGTTTTGAGCGGATGATTATTGATGAACTTCTTCTTATGCCAGAGAAGGTTTTGAACGAGGTTATAATGCCGTTTCTGTCTGTTATTAAAAACCCAACAGAAAGACAAGAAATTCATGATGTTGAAACAGAGATGATTAAACAAGGAAAGATGAAGGAAGAGGACCGTCATAAGTGGCCGAACAACAAAATTATTGGTTTGTCTTCTGCGTCTTACAGGTTCGAACATTTATTCAAGATGTATTCTCAATATGAGTCATTGATTCTCAATGAAAACGAGCAAGACAAGGCTCATAGAACTATAATGCACTTTAGTTATGACTGTGCGCCGCCCCAACTATACGACCAGAACCTTATTGATCAAGCAAAAGCAACAATGAGTCAGTCTCAGTTTGATAGAGAATTTATGGCTGTGTTTACAGACGATAGCTCTGGTTACTTCAAGGTTAGTAAGATGGCAGCATGTACAATACCAGATGGAGAAGGTCAATGTGTGGAAGTTAAAGGTCAACCTGGGGATGAATATATATTAGCCTTTGACCCTTCTTGGTCAGAGAGTGACGGGTCAGATGACTTTGCCATGATGGTTATTAAGCTTAATAAGGAAACCAAAAAGGGTACAATAGTTCATAGTTATGCTTTATCAGGATCTAACCTGAAAACACACATTAACTATATGGCTTACATACTAGAAAACTTCAATATTGTTTCTGTGGTTGGTGACTACAATGGCGGTGTCCAGTTCTTAAACTCATGTAACGAGAGTAGTATTTTTAAAGATAAAAAAATAAAACTAAACTTGATTGATGCCGATTTAGACGATCACCAAAACTACGATAAAGGTCTTCGTGATTTAAAGAGGCAGTACAACAAGGACAATAGGACTTTCGTATTCTTAAGGAAGCCTAGTTCTAAATGGATAAGGTATGCAAACGAACTTCTTCAGGCTTCTTTTGATCACAAGAGAATATTCTTTGCTGGCGCGGCTATGGATGACGACTACAACAAACAAAGGAAGTCAAATATCCCAATAAAAAAATTAAAGTTCATAAACAACTATAATGAATCTTCAGAGGCCTCAAAAATGATTGACTTTGTAGAGCATCAGAAAGATATGATGGATTTGATAAAAGTGGAGTGTGCTATGGTTCAGGTTTCTACGTCGACACAAGGAACTCAAAGTTTCGACCTTCCTTTAAACTTAAGAAAGCAAAGAGGTGCAGACAAAGCAAGAAAAGACTCCTATTCCGCTTTAATACTTGGCAATTGGATGTTGAACGTACATTACGATATGACTGATGACAAGATTGAAACAAACCAAGGTACATTCACGCCTATGTTTATTGATTAAATTTTAGTGTATAATAATATTATGAGTTTACCTGAAGAAAACAAAGAGAAAGAAACCAGCAAATTTGTCGCCACAATTCAATTGTCAAATGATCGCTTTATGACAATTAAGTCAAACGAAGATTATAATAAAGAATCTGACGACCGCGATGATACTGAGGAGAGAGAATATGACCACGAAATGACCATTTCAGAAGAAGCTATGAATGAGCTCCACAAAAAAGGAGAAACATACATAACACAAACAGATGGAGACGAAACTATGGTCATAAAAGTTAAATACCAAAGTTAAAGTCAAACTTTTGAAAGTTAAAGTTAAACTTTCGACTTTTGGGTGTATAATAGGTTATGGCGAAGAGAAAGTATAACAAGAAATCGGACTACTGGAAAAAGTTCGAAGAGCAGCAGCAACAAGGGCCAGTGGCAAGTCAGGAAGAGTATGCTCCAGATATAGTAGGGGACCCTTTTTATGTCTCCTCTGCATCTTACAAAAGTACATCTAGTGCTTCTTACTCAAGAAAGTCCAACGTAGGACAACCAGCAAGCAGGGTAAACAGATCTGCATTAAGCAATACTATAGATAGGTTCTCCAGCATAAGGAGGGGTTTGTTGCCTTATAAATATTCAGAAGATGGTATTGATGTAAGGGAGGCTATAGAGCTTTGTCAAAAAGCTTACGCAAACGTATCTGTTTTCCGTAATGCTGTGGACATAATGTCAGAATTTGCAAATACAGAATTATTTCTTGAAGGAGGAACTAAGAAGAGCAGGGATTTCTTCGAAGAGTGGTTTAAAAAGATTAACCTTAGCAATCTTAAAGACCAATACTTTAGAGAGTATTACAGGAGTGGTAATATCTTCATGTATCGCCTTGATGGAAAATTTAAAGCCGAGGATTTCATTAAACTAATCAATTCAGTAGCCCCTAAGAACGGCGCAAAGAATAAAGTACCAATTAGATATATCTTATTGAACCCTTATGACATCATAGCGAAAAAATCTTCTACATTTCAGGCTGGAAACTATCAAAAGGTTCTTTCTGAGTATGAGATGGCTAGACTGCAAAACCCATCTACCGAAGAAGACCAAGAGATTTATGATTCATTGCCGCCAGATGTACAAAAAGAAATCAAGAGCGGTCAATACGGAATAGACGGACTTAGTATAGAACTTAGTCCAGAAAGGATATCTCATTCGTTTTACAAGAAGCAGGATTACGAACCTTTTGCTATCCCATTTGGTTACGCCGTTCTTGAAGACATAAACGCGAAGCTTGAGCTCAAGAAAATGGATCAAGCTATAACCAGAACAGTAGAGAATGTTATTCTTCTTATCACAATGGGCGCAGAGCCAGATAAAGGGGGAATTAATGCTCAAAACTTAAATGCCATGCAAAACCTTTTCAAAAATGAAAGTGTTGGGCGTGTTCTTGTTTCTGATTATACAACAAAAGCTGATTTCGTGATTCCAGACCTTAACAGGGTGCTTGGTTCAGAAAAATACAAGACTTTAAATGAGGATATCAAGCAAGGACTGCAAAACGTAGTGGTTGGAGAAGAGAAGTATGGAGCCACTCAGGTTAAGGCGCAAATCTTTATTGACAGGCTTAAAGAGGCAAGGAATGCTTTCCTATCAGACTTCTTACAAAAAGAAATTAAACGGGTTGCTGTTGAATTAGGGTTTAGATCTTATCCAACCGCAGTATTTAAAGATATTGATATGAGAGACGAGACACAACTCATGAGAGTAGCTACAAGACTCATGGAACTCGGCGTTATTACTCCGCAGCAAGGTATGGAAATGTTCCACACTGGCAAGTTTCCTAAAGTTGATGATATCTCATCGTCTCAAGAGAAGTTTGTAGAAGAGAGAGAGAAAGGTTATTACAACCCTATCGTTGGCGGCGTACCTATGGTCGAAGGAGCTGAAAGTTCAGAGCCAAGCGGACCAAATGGGCAAGCTGGAAGACCAGAAGGAACAAGTGGCTCACCTCAAGTTAACTCAGAAGCAAATTATTCAAGAAAGGAAATAGAAAAAACAATAGCCGAGCTTGAAGCAGCAAGAGGCTCTATTAAGGGCTTAATGAAAGACAAGTTAAACATCAAAAGGTTCACAAAGAAGAACGAAAAAATGTTGGACAGCTTGTGCGAAGCTATAGTATGTTCCACAGATGTTGAAAAATGGACACAAAAGGCTCTTTCATGTGTATCTAACTTAGAAGAGATTCAAGACCTGCATGTTTTGCCTGAAATTTTAGAAATAGCGGCAAAGCACGAACTAGATAATTATTCAGCAGCAATTCTATATCACAGTAATGAAAAACAAGAAGAGCCTATCTAAAGCCAATAAAGTGGATTACAAATACACGACAACTTTTGAAGCAAGTATTTCTCCATGCGAGATAAACGATGCTTTTATTTCTGAGGCTTCACTTCATAATTTAGAAAGCTTAATACCAAAAGGTATTGACTTCGAAAGCAACATAGATCTTATGGGTGTGGCATTTAATGCCGCCGTTGTTAATACATTCAATAAGAATGGTGACGGCATAGACTCAGAGACCGCAGTCGCTTATACCAAAAACTTCCTGCACAAGCCGACAAACATCGAGCATGACAAGGAAAAGATCGTAGGACATATCGCAACCGCTGGTTGGAGTGACTATGGATCTAGTAAAATAATTTCAGAATCTGAAGCCAGAAAATCTAAAGGACCATTCAACATTGCTCTTGGGGCGGTTGTTTACAAATCAGCTAACAGCACTTTTGCTGAAGCTCTTGAAAAGTCCGTAGACGAAGACGGAGGGTGTCATCATATGATATCTACAAGTTGGGAGGTTGGTTTCTCAGAATTTGTTCTGGCAGTTGGAAGTGATAAATTGAATGAATCAAGAATTATTTCAGACCCAGACGAAATGGAAGACATGGTAGGTTATTTAAAAGCTTACGGTGGATCTGGAAAAACAGACAAGGGCGAGTCAGTGAATAGACTCATCAAAGGAAAAATTTATCCTTTAGGTATAGGGTACACAACTAATCCTGCAGCAGATGTCAAAGGCATTTATATGAAGGATGAGCGGCGAGATCCTGTTATTATAAAGGACAAAAGAGATAAAAATATTTCACAAAGTAAAAAAACTAATGTAAACCTTAAAAAGAATAATTCTATGGAAACTGAAAAAGTTATCGACGAACTGAAGGATCTTCTTGCCGACAAGAAGTTCTCACAGGAAGCAATCGCCTCCATGACCAGCACCTTTACTGATGCTATCAAGGAAAAAGACGAACACTTCCGTGCAGAACTTGTTAAAGCACAAGAAGAAAAAGAGGCTGTAGCCACCGAACATGCGGAACTTAAATCTTCAGTCGAAGAATTAAAGTCTAAGTTTGAGCAAGCCCAAACAAAAATCGCTGAATATGAGTCCTGTCAAAAGGCTGAAGAAGCGGTTGCTCGTTTTAACGAGCGTATGGACGTACTAGATCAAAAATTTGATCTAGAAGACGAAGACAGAGAGTTTTTAGCTTCCGAGCTGAAGTCTGTTGAAGAAACTGAAGAGGCCTTCGCTTCCTTCCAAGACAAAATGGATGTTGTCTGGAAGCACAAGAGCAAGGAAGCCAAAGCTGAGTTCGACAAGCAGATTGAAGCACGTATTCAGGAAGAAGTCCAAAAGAGACTTACTAAAACTCCTGACGAAGCAGTAGAGGTTGTCGAAAAGACAACTGAGGAAATCCTCGACAGTGTCGAGTCTACCGAAACTGCAATTGCAAACTCTAACGAAACTGTATCACGCGAAGAGACCTCCTTGAAAGAGAAGTTCGCCTCCGCTTTTGATCGCAGTAACATTGAAATTTCTTAAAAATCTAAACAAAAAACAAAATTATGCTCAGAATTCTACCATTCAGACAATATGACGAAAACGATGTAATCAATCTTTTCGCTCTTGACGGTGCTAGTGCTAATGCGTCTACTACAGACACAGGTGCTGGTGATGCTGGTGTTTTTGTTAAAGTCTCCGCTGGAGATTTTGATAAGGATCCAGTTTCTTACTCGGATGACTCTTACCTCGGTAAGACAGATTATCCTTTCATCAAAGCTCAATACCCAAAGGTAAACCTTGAGTGCACTCCTGCTATTAGCGGTGATGCATGTCTTGGTCTTACTCTTCGCCAGACCGCTAAGGCTGACGAGAACGGTGAGAAGCTTCTTTACAATCCAGTAAAAGCTGAAGAGCTTTTTGCTGTTATGCCAGGTCAGGCTGTCCCTGTCGCCACTCGCGGAGTATTTACTCTTACTGCAGAGGGCTACAGCGGTGCACTTGTCGTTGGAGGCGGAGTTCAACTCAGCGCGGCTGAAAGCGGCAAGGTTATTGCTTGCGCAGCAAACTCAGCTGACAAAGTTGGTACTGTCATTGGTACTGGTAGCCGTTCAAGCGGCACCGTTACTGATGCTTGGGAAGGCAATTATGCTGTTATCGCTCTTGGTCTGTAATCTTAACAATTAACTAGAATATATATAAATATGAAAATTTCTCTTAAAAGAACACCAGAACAAATCGAGCTTATTAAAGCTATGGCTTCTAAGAACCGCTCGGTTGCTTACGAAGCTCAAGTTGCACTTGCTGAATTCATCGGTCCAGTTATCGCTGAAGTCATCAACAACGCACCAGTGCTTAGTAACCTATTCACTTCTCTTCAATTCAACTCTGAAGACAACCCTTCTATTCCTCTTGACCTTTACTATGACGTAAGCGACGAGGACTACGTGCAGGTATACAGCAACACTGTTGCTGGTGGCCTTCCACAGAACCAAGTTGTTCCTACAGTTTCTGAGCTGAAGATTGCTACTTACAGCCTAGATACTGCTGTTAGCTTTGATCGTCGTTATGCTGCCAAGAGCCGCATGGACGTTGTAAGCAAAACATTCACTCGTATGGCTCAAGAAATCCTTATGAAGCAGGAGCGTACTTCTGCTAACCTGATCATGGGCGCACTTGCTGGTGCTACCACTAACGGTAAGGATCACGTTTTCCGTGCTGCTACAGACGGTTCGTTCCTTCTTGACGACTTCAACGAGCTTCTTACTCGCGCCAAGCGCATTAATACTTCTTGGAGCAAAGGATCACCTGAAGGTGGACGTCGCGGTATTACCGACATCCTTGTTTCCCCAGAAGCTGTTAAAGCTCTTCGTGAAATGGCTTACAACCCAGTAAACACAAAGTCTACTGCTGCAACTGGTAACGATCTCGCTGCTCCTGAGAGCCTTCGTGATTCAGTTTATCAAGCTGGTGGTGGTCTTCCAAGTTTCTACGGTATTTCCCTTATGGAAGTTAACGAGCTTGGTGCTGGACAAAAGTTCAACACAATCTTTGACACTGTTGCAGGTTCTTCTACCTATGCAAAAGCAGACGGCACTACTGGTGACGCTGAGTTTGGCACAGGTGACGAAATCCTCGTTGGTCTTGATCGTGGACGCGAAGCCCTTGTTAAGGCAATCGCAGTTGACGAAGAGAATGGTTCTGAGTTCCAGCTTACAGCTGACGACCAGTACAGCATTCGTCAAAACAAGATCGGTTGGTTTGGTGGCCTCGAAGAAGGACGCATGGTTCTTGATAACCGCGCTCTTCTTGGTATCGTTGCTAACGGACTTGGTTAATAAAAACTAAATACTAATAAATTTAAAGGTCACTCTTAACGGAGTGGCCTTTTTTTGTGTAAATACTTAACAACAAACGTATAATAATATCATGGAAGAAGAAAACTCAAAGAAAATGGACGTATCTTACGGTGTAGATAAGTCGCAAGAGTGTGCAGACCTTACGCCTAAAGCCTCAAAGAAAAGCAAGAAGTCTGCAAAGAAGACTAAGAAAGCAGTAGCTAAAAAAGAAGTTGCTGAGGAGCCAAAGCCAAAAAAGAAAACCCTTATTGACGAGATCAATGAGATGAAAGCTAATAACGAGGTAAACACTCCAGAGTTTAGGGAAAAAATGTCTAAGCTTGAAAAGATCCTTGGTGTTGACGAGGTTAACCCTTTTGGTACTAATGAGGCAGATATTTTTGAGAACAAAATCAAAGGTATGACTTATAGCGACATGAGAGACCTCGCTTATAAGGTGGGTATTAATCCATTCATGAATCAAGTTGAATTGAAAGCTTGTTTGTTGAAGGAATTCAATGCATCGAACAAGAATAACATGAGGAATATCATGCCAGAGGCAAGTTCTGTAGTTCAGTTGGACCCTAATAATCCAAAACACGCAGAAACCCTTAGAATACTGGGAGAAATTTAATTCTTAGTGTAATCTCTTATAAGATGGCTGTTTTAGAAGACCTTGCTAAGGAAATAATGGAGTGCGAGTTTGATAATGACTCGGAACTTAATAGTTTACAATCTATAGAGTGTTGGCTAGAGGCTAACCTTGGGTTGTTAAATACTATGATCAACACATCGTTCTGCATAGATGCTCAAGAATTGGACTCTGAGGCGCAAGCTGTGTATAAGCAGCTCTATCTATACAATTACTACTCCAAGAAGGCTAGGAACGCTCTACGTGGCATTATAGGCACATGTGAGACAGATTCAAATAGCATAGCCTCAATAAGCGATGGCGAGAGCAGGGTGACGTTCACTAATAAGAACGAAACCGCAAAAGTAATTCGCGGTATGGCTGGAGACGCTAAAGCAAGCCTAGATATGTTAGTAGCACAATACAACATGTACCAATCCGAGCCTAGACAGGTTGGAGGTATAGAAGCTGCTGATTAATTTTAAAAATCAACATAGCCAGAAACAACTGGACAAAAGAAAGCCCCGCCCTAAGGCGGGGTTTTCATTTATATAACAAACACAAACAGCGAAAGTTTTATACACCGAATACTGGCCTTGTATTGCCAGCGCCGCTGCAAATGATACCTCTTTCGATATCTTCGATTCCTCCAAGTTGGACACCAAAGGTGATGTCAACTGTTTTGTTAGAACCAACACTAGAAGACCAACTCTCGGAATCAAGGGTAGCTCCTTTGAGCGTCCATTTGATTGCGTTGTCGCCTTCACATTGATTAAGTAGGATAGAAACTTCTTTGCCCTCTGAGCTAGCACAACCAGCGATAAGATCTGCAAGGTTTCCAGCTTCGATTTCATTAAGAACAGCGTTTACAGTCATTGTGGCGTTAACTGGGAAGTCAACAACACGCGCGAATGGGAATTTTGATCCTACACGCTCAATAGGTGTTCTTGAGAGAGGTACTGAAATAGATGCACTCTGAACGTGGAATCCTCCAGCACCAACAAGAGATGTTAGCGTTCCAGATTCTGCAGCGCCTCCGTCAAAACCGTCAAAACCGAGAACAATATCTCCAGGTCTTAATGCTGTAGGTCCGTCTTGGCCAGTGTTTTGAGGCACTTGGATACTAGTTGATCCAGCGATAATGGTTCCGTCTTCTGGGTCGACAGAAGGAAGAGCTCCAGTAAGAGCAAAAGCTGAAGGAACTGTTCCTGTTACGGAACCGTTTTGAGAGTTGATGTTTGAACCTTCAAAGGATACTGTTGCCGTAGGAAGTGAGCCTACAGAAAGATCCACAGTATAATCACTAAGGAATGCATTACCAATTCCAATAAGGCTGTATTCTTCGTTTTCCACAAACGTTGTAGAGTCTTGGCCCTCATCTGAAGTTACTATGTAGAAGTTCTTGCCGCTAGAGGTTTCCAAAAACCCGCTAACGAACTGAGAGGTGTTGGATATATCAAAACCTAAGGCTTTTTCATTGAGTCCATCTGTAAGATAGTATGAAAAGTCGAAGTTTACAGTTGGTGGTTCTAGAACAAGCGAATCAATACGAGCAAGGTTGCCGTATTGGTTAACGTCCTGTCTATTAATGGTGAATCCATAGTTTGCGCTTTGAACCCTGATTAGCTCATGGTGATCTCCAGTGGCAGTGGAGTTTACCTCTTTACTTGTATAAAGAGACTCTGATTGGTAAATTACTCTATTTCTTGACATGTTTTAAAAATGTTTATTGTTTACTTTTTGATATTATTCCCAAGGAAGCTTGGTGTCGTTGTTTCCGCTTACGAAAATTCCTTTTGATACATCCTTTGTTCCGCCAATTTGAGTGGAGAATGTAAGGTCAACACTCTTGTTTGAGCCAATGCTGGAAGAGAAGCTCTCTGAGTCGATTGTGCATCCAGACAATCCGAAGATCATTCCATTGGTGGTTCCTCCACACTCTTTCATGGTGATGGTAACATCTCTAAGGTTACCTTGTCCGCAACCACTGATCATGCTTGCTAGGTTTTGAGCCTCCATTGTGTTAACAATAGCGTTTACTGTGAGAGTAGCGTTAACTGGGAAGTCGACGACTCGGGCAAATGGGAACTTAGATCCAAGTCTTTCGATTGGCGTTCTTGAAAGAGGAAGAGAGAGAGAAGCGCTCTGAATGTGAATGCCTGATGTTCCGTCTAACTTTGTGAGAACCTCCCCATCGAAGCTAGAAAGATCAAGTGTGATGTCTCCAGGTCTAAGAGCTGAAAGTTGGTCTTCGGCGTCTGCAACATAATCTCCAGTGTGTGAGTTTCCTGATGCATAAGGAATTTGCACTTCGAATGGTATAGAATCTCCATTAACTGGGTCTACTCCTGGACTTTTAATACCAGTAAAGGCCTTAAGTCCAAGGTTTCCAGATACAGTGGCGTCAGAAAGAATGTTTGAAGCTTCGAAGGACGCTGTAGCAGTTGGGAGAGATCCAACAGAAAGGTCAAGGGTGTAATCCGTAAGGAATGAATTGCCCAAACCAATAACAGTGTTGGTTGTACCACCAGCTGCCCTATTGAGGTTTGCGTCTTTACCTTCGTCTACAGTAAGAATGTAGAAGTTTTGCCCAGAACCTGCACCTAAGTGACCAGATGCAAATTGTGCTTTAGTTGTATTGAATGTGTTTTCGACGGCGAAATCCAACGCTCTTTCGTTGTATCCGTTAGTTACATAATAACTAATGTCGAAGTTGACCGTTGGTGGTTCCAACACCAAAGAATCAATTCTGGCGAGGTTGCCATACTGGTTAACGTCCTGACGGTTGATTGTAAAACCGTAATTAGCACTTTGTACACGATGAAGTTGCGTGTGATCACTGAGTCCAGTTGAGTTATACTCTTTACTGACGAAAAGTGCTTCTGATTGATAAATTACTCTATTTCTTGCCATAGCTATGATTATTTAAAATGGTTACAGTTGTTTTGGGGGTTTGTGAAATTTATTGGTGTCTAAATCTATGTTGTTTAAGTTCGAAATCTATAAAGCCAACGAACATATCATTAGATAAAGATTTTCTTGCCCTGTCTGTCAGTTTTGATGTGGTTACATCGTTGACATATAAACTATTACACTTGTCGTGCTCTTTTGAGAGATCTTTATAGTTATAAGTTCCACTTTTTAAATCGTTGAATTCGTTGAATGGATGTGCGGACATAGGAATCAAAGAAAAACACTCGTTTCTTGAGTCATTAAATATAGAAAGCACTCCGTCTAATTGGTAGCTGTCTTCCGCCAAAACCGAAGCACTTATTGTAATTGTTGTTTCTTCCATGCCGCCAAAAGCAAAACCTTTGTTTTGTGATGTCGCTGTAGTTATAAATACAGCAGGGACTACTTGGTCGTAAGGTTCAATGTGCCCTTCTGGCTCCGAATATATTCTTGAGTTTAGTTCGTATTTGTTTTCTACGATTAAATCTTCTTCGGTATCGTTGGTAAAGTATACGTTGAAGTCTTTTACAGCGAAATCACATGTGATGTTATAATTCTTGTTTGTTCCTTCGATCAAAGCTCTGCCGTTATCGAAATCTAAAGCCATACCGCTTCTTCCTGTTATCCCAGATTCGTATACGCCTGAAGGCGTGTTTCCGACAGTGACTCCGTCAGCTATTACTGCTCCAGGAATTGAAGAATCAGTTACCCATTGCTTGTAGGGACTTCCATAGGCTTGATAACCAGAATCGAGACGGGCATCTTCATAATGCTCAAATTGAACACCTGTTTTGTTGCTGTAGGCCTGACCTTTGTCTAATAAGTAATTATCAAACCAAAGAATAAATGAGTTTGTTACTTTATGGTGATGTTGCTCGATCATGACATTTCTTTAAACTTTTTTTTGTACTTGTTCAGAAGGGCCGAAATGTATGGAACGTTTTGAAATTTGGCCGTACGAACCTTTCTATCTGCTTGTATAGCTACACCAGATCTACTTGATGCACTTGATTTATTTAGTAAATAACCTAATCCAGATATGCCTCTTTCGATACCGCTAGCCCAACTTCTACCAGCTGCCCAAGGCATGGGCGTTGCCAAAAATATCTCTTCTGAGGTGGGAATCATGACTGTAAATTTTCTTCCAGCATTTGATTCTCCAGTATCTTTGAAGCTCGTTTGTTCTAGTATTTTTAATATCTGATCTACAGGCTTATCAGTAGCGTTGAAACCAATAAAAGCGAACAGGTTAGATTGGCCTCCCAATGTCCCGCTAATGTTTGAACTTGAATTCCCTCCTAAAAGCTCAACCGTGACAGGATGAGAAAGGAACTCCTGAAGCATTTCGGCTTTAGTCTCTTCGAATCTTTTTTTAAAAACATTTTGGAAGTCCTTCTTTTTGACTTTTTGAGCCTTCCTCTCTATATTTTTAATTACGCTTTTTGGTATTCTGATCATTAATCTGTAGCTTCGTCAAGTGGAGTGAAGTAAAATGTATAAAACAGATTGGACGTCAGTCCGTAAGGAGCACCATCTGTATGTATGGTAAACCTCCTGCCATCGAATTCAACTCTTCTTGCTTCCTGTATATAATCGAAGGCTTCTTTTTTTACTACTACCTTTACAGACCCTTTAGGAAGAATTACTTTTGTTTGGCTTTTATAATTATTAAAAAACTCTTCTTCTGTTTTGATATAATATATCCTAGCATCGAAAGTTTCAGATACTACAGTATACTCGACGCTATCTCTTTTGCCCAAATCATTCCTGCTGTATATTGAGTTATACTTGGGATCATGGGCGATAAGCGTCTTCTTTCCGTTCTTGTAAACGGTTATTTTTTGAGCGAATGTTTCGTGGAGAGTACCATATAAAGATTCTATCTCAGATATTTGTGATGAAGATAAAAAGCCAGCCATATTGAAAAATACACTTTTTTTCGTATTATAATACGAGGCAAACGGTATGAGTGCTAAAAAAATTCTAAATGATCACTCTTATAAGGAGATTTCTTCTCTTTTTAAGACGATGTTAATGTTGGTTGAGGATATGAAAAAAGATCACGACTTTCATTATCAAAAACTTTATGATGAAGTGCCGAAAAAATATCACCCAGTAATTAAAACTGCTGACCACTTTACCCCAGATAAATTATCATGGATAAGGAAAAGGATATTGGATTATGGTAACGAATCTGTAAGGAACATGGAAAAGGAAATTGAAAACTATCAAGTAAGCTTTAAATTCAAATAAAGGAAAATGGAAAACAAACAATTATATCAATTCACCCTCGATAAAGAGGTTGAGAAAATCGTAGAGTCCACCAGAAAAAACAAAAAAACTGGGGAAGAAACTATTACCAAAAAGAAAGTCAAGGAAAAGATTCCTATTGAGGTTCAGGTTAAACGCCCTAATAGGCGAGAGCTTGAAGAGGCCGAGCTTGAGTATTCTATTGAAATGAGTAAGTGCATCAAAAGGGGTATTCTTACAAAAGCAATGCTGGGTAAAAAGTATAGTGATACAGGAGGACTTTTTAGTGAAGAAGATTCTGATAACTATGCGAAAATGTATAAGGATGCATTGGACTTGCAAAACGAGTATATTCGTCTTGAAACAGTCAAGAAGAGGACTAAAGCTCAAGAGTCTCGCTTTGAGAAATTAAAAGGGGAAGTTGCGGTCAATAGAAAAGAAATTATTGATTTTGAATCAAACTTTCAATCACTCTTTGATCACACTGCCGACGTAAAGGCTCAAAATAGAGTTTTGCTTTGGTATTGTCTGCATCTTACTTTTGTTTATGACGAAGAAAGAGATAGGTTCGTTCAATACTTTGAAGGTGAAGATTTTGATGAAAAAATTACATCTTACTACGATCTGGAAGAGGCTGATGATCCGTTTTATTGGGACCTGATTAAAAAAGTAACTACTGTAGTGGCTTTCTGGTACTTCAACCAAGCTTCAACGCAAGAAGAGTTCCATGAGCTTATTGAAAAGGCTGAATCAGGAGAACTCACTGACGACGCAAAAGCTGAAGAAGAAAAGTAATTCGTGAATGAAGAGTTTTACATCTCTTTAGCTGGTGAAATATTTGATGGGTATACTGAGTTTGACTTTAATGGTCGCTCAGTATACCTCAAACACCTTACTATTAAAGATCAAAGGAATATACATTTATACTACGAAAAGTATAAAAATATTGCTATAAACAGGGGTGTAGAAACAGAAGAGGAAATTCTTCAAAAAGTAAAGGACGACGGGCTTTGGACGGATGAAGACGACTTAAAAATATCCTCTCTTTCGTCTGAAATTAAAAATTTAAAAAAAACCAAGGATAGCTTATTCCTTAATTCTCAAAAAGAATCTGTTCAGCAGACAATAACTGAGAAACAAAAAGAGCATTTTAGTCTTTTATATAAAAGAAAAGAAATAGTGGGTAAAACTGCCGAAGATTATGCTTCTAACATGGCATCTACAGAGATGATTCGGTATTTTGTATTTGATTCTAAGGACTTAGATGAACACGCTTTCACCAAAGACGAGTTTGATGAGATGGACGACTTAGAGCTTATTGCTTTAAGGTCTCTACAGTCTGAGATAACAGAAAAGATAAGCGAAAAACATATTCAGGAAACTGTATTGAGACCGTTCTTTAGTTTGTATTTGTCCTTTTGCGAAAACGCTAAGGACTTTTTTGGCAAGCCTTTGGTCGATCTTTCTGTTTATCAATTGAAGATGGTTGTGTTTGGTAGAGTCTTCCAGAGTATATTCCAGTTCGTTGACGATATACCAGACGACATAAGGGATGATCCAGACAGGCTTTTAGCTTTTGCTGATGCAAAACAAAATAAAGGTAAAAGTGGTTCCAAGGCATTCATTGATGATAACGCAGCAGCATCCACTGTGTTCGGAGGGACAGCCGAAGATATTCAAGATCTTAATCATAGCGGAGGAAAGTCTATTTCTCTTTCCGAAGAAATCAAAAAATCTGGGGGCACGTTAAATATGGAGCAAATGATGAAATTGGCAGGTCAATAGTTGAAATATTGTGTAATTAAACAGCGAGGACAAAAGGTTGCACAATTATGCCAGAATCAGTACCATTACCATTAAGAGGAGAGCTAGAAAACGTTCGGCAACTTGAAAGACAAGTTTCCCAGCTAGCCAAAAGAGCTAGCAAGAATCTGAAAATTGATTTTACTGGCAGCGGCAAAAATGTTGAATCTTTATCTCAACCTCTTGGTCGAATAACTGGTAAAGCAGATGAGTTTACCAAGTCAATGGAGGCAGCTAATGCCCGTGTTATTGCTTTTGGTGCTTCTGTGGGTATTCTTGCTGCCGTAACTAAGAGTTTCAAGGTGTTGGTTAGCACTACCATCGAAGTAGAAAAAAGCCTCGCTAAAATAAACTCTATCCTCAATACTAACGTTGCTGGATTAGACAGACTTAAGGGTCAGATCTTTGATATAGCAAGAAATACAGAACAGACATTTGATACCGTAGCCGAAGCCGCTCTTGAACTTTCTAGACAGGGTTTGTCCGCTACAGAGGTAACAAAGCGCCTTAATGATTCATTGATTCTTTCTAGGCTTTCTGGAATTAGCGCGGCTGATGCAGTAGGAAGTTTGACTGCTGCAGTTAACGGATTTTCTAAGTCTGGGTTAACCACCAGCGAGATTTTAAACAAGGTTAGTGCGGCCGCGAACAAGTTTGCTGTATCAGAGCGAGACTTGTTTGAGGGATTTAAGCGTTCCGCTTCTGTTGCTCAACAGGCAGGTGTTAGCTTAGATGAACTTGGGGGTATTATTACCGCTGTACAGCAAAAGACTGCCCGTGGTGGAGCTGTTATCGGAAACTCACTTAAAACAATTTTTACAAGAATAGGAAAAGAGGAGAGCGTTTCTCTTCTTAGAGACCTTGGCGTAGAAATAACTAACGTTCAAGGAAACCTGCTTCCAGCAACACAGGTTATTGAAAACCTGGCTAAAAGTTTTGATACACTTAGCGAATCTCAGCAGAGACAGGTTGCATTCAAAATTGGCGGAGGATTTCAGATTGCTCCATTACTCGCAGCGCTTCAGGACTACAGCGAAGAGAATTCTATAGCCGTAAAAGCTACACAAACTTTTGCAAACGCGACAGACGAGGCATTTAAAAAGAACGAGGTACTCAACAAGACGTTATCTGCAGCCATACAAGGTACGAGAATAAGCGTGGAAGAGTTAGCTAACTCTTTAGGCGAACTCGGCGTTACAGATGTTTTCGGGGGTCTTATATCAAGCGTTAATAATGTTGTCAAAACAATTACAGACATACTTCAAGGAGACGGTATTGGGTCTCAATTTGCAAAAAGCTTTGTTAAGGGTGTTAGTGGTTTAATATTACCAGCTATTGGAATAATCGCTGTTATAATAGGAAAGCTTTCAATAGATCTCATTAAGTTCGGAGCGGAATCTTTAAAAACCTTCGCTGGCATAGGCAATGCAGCAGATAGGTTAAAAAGTATAGAAGAGAGAACTTACCAAATTCTTCTTAATAATTCAGATGTAAGGAAACAAATACTTGCTATCGAGAATTCCTCTATAAGCGTAGAACAAAAAAGAGTTCTTCAGTCTGAGTTATTTACAAAATCCCTTCTTGGTCAAAAAGCTGTTCTTTTAGAGCTTCAACAAATTTCTTCTAGGGTTGCTCCAGGCATTGTTGCTGGGGTTGCTGGCGGCAGTAAAAGCAAGGTCTCAAGAAGTGCTGGAGGATTCCTTCCTGTAGGTGCTGAACAAAAAGATATCAATAGCGGCGTAGGAGGAGCTCCTAGAGGGGCAAAGCCAGTTGTTATTCCAAACTTTGCGTTCGGAAACGGCAAAAAAGGAACAATGGTCGCTAATAGCAGTGAGTTTATTGTCCCTAACTACGCTGGTGGTGGATCTGCCGTCTTCAACCAAGACATGGTTAAGTCAATGGGTCTGCCTAGTGGAGCTAAGAAGATAAACGCGGCTGGAGGGTTTATCCCTAACTTTGCAGGTCTTTCAAGTTTAAAACCAACTGGAAGTAGGAAAGATGACTTGGCTCTTCTTTTATCCAGGGGTGCTACCGTACGAGGTCAGTCCCAGAAAGGTTTTGGATCTTTGAATGCGGAAGAGACTAATGAGGCTTTAGCCAAATCAAGAGAAAAAGCCAAAAAAGCTGGATCAAAGAGTAATCTTTCTTCGAACTTATCTGTTAACGGCAGAAGATATGGAATAGCTTCTATAGGTACCGACCTCAAAGGTGGGAACGAAACGCCATTCGATATAGCCCCCAAACCTTTATCCTCTTTTGCATCCTCGTCATCTTTATCTTCTCCGACAGCTAAAGCTTTGATTGAGCAAGGTTATGACACAATAAGTTTTAGAAAAGTTCAGGTAAAATCTTTACAAGAGAACGAGTTGCAAAATGCTGTAGAAAAAAACAGAAATAGGCTTTTTGATTATTTTTTACAACCACTAGCATCTTATGGTAAGGACTTACTGGGTGGTTCTGGACTATTTAAAGGTAACGATCTTAATGATGCCACAAAGCTTATAGACACAAAGAATAATAAGAAATTATTTTCTAAAGGTGCTGAAGGAGGAATATTTGAGTCTGCCGTTGATTTAATAACAAAGGGGATTTCTGGCTTGCCTTCAATCGGAGACTCAGAAACCTCTCCTTTTGATTTCGAAGAAACTGGATCTGCTTCAAGCGAGCTAAAAAAAGCTTTTGGTTTTAGTGATGCATTAAAAAAAGCAGACGCCAAAAGAACAGCCTCCACTACTACTGTTGGTAGTGTAGTAGGTAAAGCTTTAAGGGATGGAGAAGAATCTTCATACATAAAAAGTTTAGCTAAAAGAAGGTTAAAATCGGTCGCCAAAAAAGCATCTACTGGTTATATACCTAACTTTGCAATGAGTCCTGTCGATGACGCCATTCAACGCGAAAAAGATGCTGGAGTCCCTGTCAACCAAATCAGAATAAACCAAAGCGGCAAATTAAGAAACAGTCAAAACCCGAATGGTCTTGCTGTAACTAATACTAGGGATGAACCAACTGGCGCTATACCTAAAAATGCGGCGAGAGGTTATACTCCTAATTTTGCTAGCGACGGCAGTGCTTCTGGAGGTTCTACTGAAAAACCCGCCAAAGATGCAACTGGTAGACTTTTTGCATTAAGTACTGCTGCGTTTGTTCTTCAAGGAGCTTTCGGCAGCGTAGCGGAAGAGTCAGAAGGCGTGGGCAAGGTTTTGGGAACAGCTGCTCAAGGTTTAACTCAACTTATAACTACCTTGACATTGTTTCAGGGACTTGGTGCCAACTTGGCTGGAGAAGGTATAGCTGGTAAAATAGCTGAAAAAATAGGTAAAAAAAACAAAGACGGAGGAGGTTTTGGCAATACACTTTCTGGTATTCTTCCTGTTGTAGGGCAGCTGACTTTGGGTTTTCAGGTCCTTAATACAGGCCTTAAAGCTTTCGATATCGATATAGGAAAAAAAATAGGCACCGCTCTTGGTTTTATAAAAACCCCAGCACAAGAGGCTGCGGCCGCTTTGGATAAGTTAAATACTAGTGCTTTAGGCGCTATAGCTAGAGAGGGTCTAAGAGGAGGTGAGCTTAAGAATTTTGCAAAAGACATTAATGACTTATTGCCAGACACATCCAAACTTGGAGGAGGAAGAAAAGAAAAAGGTATTAGCGGTGACGCATTCCTTCAGCAACTAACAACTCAAGCTGCACTCGGGGCGGTTGCCGAACTTAATTTGCCAGCAATTTTGAGTAATGTAGAAGTAAGAACTAGTTCAATACAGTCAGGATCTATAGGGTCTGCTACGACTATAGATACATTTTCCAGTGATGTTATTGGAAAACTAGGTAAAGAATCTGCCAGAAAATTAGCGGATGAACTTGTAAAGGGTTTTAGCCCAGAATCTGCCGCAAAAGGTTTGAGAATAGATAGAAAAGTAATTGGAGAATTATCACCAGAACAACAAAACGCCCAAGCAAGATTAGCTTTAGGTTTTGCTTCTCTAGCAGGAAAAGAAACAAGAGAAGAAATAAACAAAGCTTTTGCTACGTCTGATCCGAAATTGATAAGCGCCGCTATAACAAGAGGAATAAAGGAAAGCGGAAAGTCCAAAGAGTTTAAAGATCTTTCCACAAAATTAGCCAAGGGGCCCTTAACAGATGAAGACGACATAGAAAATCTGGCAAAACTAACCAAAAAAGGCGCAGAACTATTAACACAAGAAAAAGCATTAGCCGCTATAAAATCTTCAGTCTTAAAAATAAGAATAAAAACAAACCTAGAAGTCGCAAAACTACTAAATTCATCCCAGAGTGAATTAGAGAACACAATTTTAGCGGAGAAGTCTTTAACCACTACCGCAGATTCAAGAAAGTTTCAGCTTACTGAGATTCTTAGAATAACAAAAGACACAACAAAGGCGAACCAAGAGGCCGCAGATATATTTTCTAAAGGTATACAAGGATCGTCTCCAATAAAGGCTCTTTTAGAGGGTAACGATATTAAAAATGTCAGCTTAGAAGCCGCAAAAGGCTTGCAAGACGCCATAACAAAAACTGCAGCCGAACTTGGTCGCGGAGTTAAGTTTCCAGAATTAAGGAAAGGTTTACAAGATTCTTTGAGTGGATTGAATGTTTCCGAAACATTTTCAGAAGAGCTTTTAGATGCAATAGATGCAGAAATAAATGGCAGGGGCAGGATAGTAACAATCCAACAAGCCCAAGCACTTCAACAAACCTCTCTAAACGAACTCATTAGAATTGGCAATAAAGATATACAAACAAAAGAAGATATATTAAAAAGAACTTTTGATCTTGAAGACAAGTCAGCTAAATTAAGATTGCGAGAAAAAAGAGATTCTGTAGAGATCGCTAGAGCGAGAAGATCCTCTAGAAATGTTTCTGGTCCGTCTGTTGAGGATATAATTTTCAAGCCAAGAGAAGACGCCACTTTAAGGTCGGCAGACAAGGATGAAAGAAGACTTGATATATTCAAACAAGCCAGAGACGAGTTTAGAGAAATAGCTAAGTCACAAGGTGTAATTGGCAACAAGGATGTAATTGAGGCTATAAACAAGCTGCGCTCTGGAGGGAGCGGACAAACAGAAGAAAATTTACAGGCAGCCTCAGATTTAATAAACGAGGCCGCAGAAACAGAAAGAGCCGCCGCAAAAAAACAAGCCGAAGAGCTCTTTAGAAAAACCACTGGTATTTTAGACTCCCAAGAAAAACAACTCGAGAAAGAGTTTGGGCTGTCAGAGAAGCAGGGTGCTATAGTTGATTTGCAGTCAGCTGTATATAACAAGCTTGACGGGACTTTGAATTCTTTGATTAGCTTTATAGGAACAGGGACAACTCAAAGCTCTGGAGATATAGAGGCTCAAATATCAGAACTTAAGAATAAGCAAGCTGTAAGTTCTGGGCAGGTTGTTGGCAGCACTCAGGCACAACTTTACGACAAAGAGTATGCAGATTCTGTTGCAAAGGTCGCAAAATTAACAGAAGAGCTGGCAGATGTAAAGGAAAAGGAAAGCCGAGCTGGACTATCTGGCTTACAGACCACCGCGAAAAAAATAGAGCTAGATAATAAGGTAATTTCGGCCAAAGAGGATTATAAAAAGGCTACAGAGGAAGCTTCTGAGTCTCTGGTCAAAATTGCAGAGATAGACCTTAGTAACCTTAATGTATTGACCACCAATGGTTTGAACCAGTTTTTAGAAGGAATAAAAGGCAAACAATTCTCTATAGCTACTGAGCCAGTACCAGCTAAGGTTCCAGTGAATTTAGACAAAAATGGGGGCAATGTAACTAGCGCAGATCAATTTAAGCTAGATCTAGATGCAAATAACAAGGCAATAAATACGGCCGCAGAAAAAGACAGATTAAACTTTGGCACTTTCGCCGCAGATAAACAAAAAGTAATAGACATAGAAAAAGCTGCGTCAGCAGCAGAGTTGGTGTCTGCTGAATCCTTATTTAGAAAAAACATAGATATTTTAGGAGTCAAACAAGACATAGCAAAACAAACAGCCAAACTCATAGAAGAAGGAGCGAGCGAAGAAGATCTTTTGGATTTACAGCTTCAAGGAGAAAAGAAAATAGCTAAAATTGAATCTGAGAGGCTAACATTAAGAGAAAAGATTGCGTCCAAAGGCGTAACAAAAGAACAGCTTGGCGAAGGTTTAGAGGATACTTTTGTGAGAGCATCTGAGACTTTTGTCGATAACTTGTCTGACGGCATAAACGAAGCCATTGTTAAAGGCGGCGATTTGGGTGATGTTTTACAATCTGTTGCTTATGATTTCTTTGCTACAATGGCTAAAGAATCCCAGAAACTGCTTTTGAAAAAGCTCTTCTTTGGCGAAGGCGATTCTGCTAGCGGCGGAGGCGGCGGGGGTGGAGGATTAATCGGGAGCATCGTCGGGGCGTTCACAGGCAACGCTAAAGCCAGTGGAGGCATGATAACTGGGGGATCTGGATCTAAAGATGATGTACCTGCTCTTCTTATGGGTGGTGAGTATGTTATGAAGAAGAACGCCGTAAATAAATACGGATCAAACTTCATGGAATCTATCAACAACGGGAAAGCTCCAAAAGAAATTCAAAAATTTGCTGAAGGAGGAGCGGTTATACAACAAGACACACAAGAGGCTCTTGCTCCAGCTGTTCAAAGTTCGGCCTCTTTGGGGAATTCTTTTTCTCCTGCACTAGCAACAAATACTTTTGGATCAGGACTAACAAGTCAGCTTCCATCTAATGTTATAACTAGTGAGATACAACAATTTGCAAATGGGGGATTAGTGATACCAGAAGAAGAGAAAAAAATTCAAAGCGGGGATGGCGGATTTTTCACTCCTGGGACTTACGGTGGAGGCATAAGAGGGAAGAGTAATCTTTTGAACTTTTCTACTCAAGCATTTACTTCTGGAAAAAAAGATGTTATATCTAGTTCTTCTAATCAGTTTGGCGGAGCTTCTTCTATATCTTTAGAGCCAGAAAGTGTTCGGTTAACAAATTTTGGCAGAAATCAAGGGACACCTCTTCAGAGAGCAACTCAAGAAGCCAAGGGGCAAGCTTTTGAATTGCGAGGAGAACAAATCCAAGCAGAAAAGTTATACGAAGAACAGAAACAGGCAATAAAGGACAGAGACAAAGCTATTATTATAAATGGATTAATTCAGATTGCTGCAATAGGAGCTGGGGCCGCTGCTAAAAAATTTGACACAGGAGGAAAGGCTGCCTTAGCTGCTGACGCAGCCGCAGATGGGATTTCACAAGGCGGGAACTTCATCACTAGGGGGGCAAAAAAAACAAAAACATATATTAAGGGCGGGTTGTTTGGTCAGGACGTAGCTGCGCCCGACGGCAGTGGGGACTCTGTAAATGTAGGTGGACTTAGAAACCTATTTAGTGCTAAAGGGAACATAGGAAGCACAAATGGACTTGAACAATATATAAAACAAAATCCTAGCTCAAAAATAGCCCAGAAATACGCAGCTCCATCTAAAGCAAACTCTTTGGGTGGTTTTCCTGCAAATTCTGCAATAAGAAGCGCATCACAGAGACCTCCTACTGGATTAAACTTCAATAGTCCTGGAGGATCGGCGGATAGGGCTTTGAGGGGTTTAGATTCGTTGCCTATTCAAAAATATAGTGGACAACCTAATAAAGGCAATAGATTCCTAAGTAAGGATGGTTTACAATATAAAATATATGACGGTTCTCGATGGGTAGATTCTTTTAAATACCAAGGGGCGGTTACTGGAGATTATTATGGTTCTAATGGTCCTAAAAACTTCGCTACTGGAGGTTCCATTCCCAACCAAGCAGGTGTAGACACTGTGCCAACAATGCTTTCTGGCGGAGAGTTTGTAATGAATAGCGCCGCCGCGAATAAAATCGGCCAAGGCAATCTGGAGAGAATGAACTCTGGAGTTTCAGGCTCAGAAGAATCAAATTCAGAATCGGACGCTAAACTAGTATCTAAACTAGACGAGCTGATTGCGGCAACAAAAGAGTCTAGTGGGGAAATAAACATAACGGTAAATGGAAGCACTGGAGAAGAGGAAGAGGAATCCTCTGGGGACAGCAGCGAAGGTTCAAATCAAATGGCAAGAAAATTAAAAGAAGAAGTGCTAAAAATCATCAAGGACGAAAAAAGATTGGGAGGATCTCTTAGAGGTGGAGGATTATAATGTTTGGGGGCAAATTCAATCACGAAGCTAGGTTTTTTGCCGATGGTTATGAACTATCGGGCGTAGATAATGTTACTTTTTCATACAACAATGCCGCGAACATAATTAAGCCTCTAGGAACAAGAGATGGTTTAACGACTCACTCTGGCCCAATTCAACAGACGCTTTCTGTTTCTAGGGTTTTGACATATAACGATCCTATATTTTCATATACTGGAGAGGCTCCTATTTCTGGGAGTATCTTTTATGAAGATGATTATTATGGCTTCGAAACTGGATATTTAGTTGATTACTCTCTTAATTGTGCTGTAGGAGCGGTGCCTAGAGTTAGTTGTAACTTCCAGATTGCCAGCCAGATGAAGAGCGGCGTAAACGCCAATCTGGCACCTCAGTCACACCCAGTTATAGACATACCAACTCAAGGTTCTATTTCTATTACGTGTGACAACTCAACTACAAATAGAGTTGTAGGTTTTGATTACGGTGTAAAGTGCGAAAGAAAAGCCTACCTAACAATAGGTAGTGATGATATAGTAAAGGTTGAGCTATTGCCGCCACTAGAGTATAATGCGACTGTTCAACTTGATGTTGATGACGCTTTCTTGCAAGATGCTTATAGTTTTTTAGAGGAAAAAGAAAACAAGACCTTATCTCTTAATGTTAACGGTAGAAGTGGATCACTTATACAGTCCGTGGATATACCAAACGCGAGTTTGGTTGGCGAAGATTTGCAGGTTTCTGCCGATGGATCTACCAGAATAACATTAAAATATATTGGTCATTCCGCCGCTTATGAAGAGACATCTCTTTCTGGAGATATTACTTACGTTTTCGATGAGAATGGCGCGGTTTATAATCAAACAAGTTCTACTGAGCTTCTTGACCTATGGTATGATGGAGATCCAAATATTTACGGAATCCAACTGGGAGAGAATGTTACAAAAGTGGGTTTTGGCGCTTTTAGTGGATGCCAGAATCTTGGTGGCGATTTATATATAGACATGGATTCGGGCAGCGGCCCAACAATATCTAGCATAGGGTATAGCGCATTTGAGGGGTGCACTGGTTTTGATGGCAACCTAATTATAGAAGAGGGCTTAGAGAGTATAGGGTATGCAGCATTTAAAAACACTACTCTCGATGGCGATCTTATACTTCCAGATAGTTTAACTCAAATTTCTGGCGAGGCATTTTATGGTTGTAAAAATTTTAATGGGATATTGAGATTGCCAAACGAAAAGTTTAGCCTGGATGATAATTGCTTTAAAGATTGTGTAGGTTTTAAGGGAGATTTGGTTATCCCAGATAAAATTAGCAATTCAATTCCATCTGGGGCTTTTCAAAATTGCCAGTTTAACGGAAGTCTTTATTTGGGCACTGGTATAGAATATATAGAGGAGTTTGCATTTTATGGATGCGATAAATTCAAGGGCGGTTTAAATATGCCTCCAAATTTAATTAAAATAGGAGAAGCTGCATTTAGTGGTTGCAAAGAATTCAATGAAAAATTAATTCTAAACTCATCATTACAAAACATAGGCAGGTCTTCATTTGCTGGTTGTTCTCAGATATTTAAAAATTTAGACATACCAGATTCTGTAACTGGAATTCAAGATTATGCATTTCAATACTGTAGTAATATTAACGCTTTAAACATAGGAGCTAATTTAGAGTATATTGGTGTTGGGGCTTTTGAGTTTTGTGAAGATTTAGCTGGAGAAATTGATTTTAAGGATGTAAAAGAAATATCAACAGGCGCATTCAAAAACGACGACAAAATAAGCAATGTTAAGTTTAACTCTATTGAATCAATAGGATCTTTTGCGTTTAAAGATTGCGATGGTCTAAATGGAGATTTGGTTTTACCTAATAGCTTAACTGACTTACAAGACGAGGCTTTCGCAAATTGCATAAATTTAGAAGGCAGCTTAACAATAAGCGATAGTTTGATAAAGACTCCTTATCGTGGATTTTATAATTGCGGTTTTAGTGGCGATTTAAATATAGGAGCTAATGTAGAAATTGTAGGGGCGGAATCATTTAAGTATTGCAAATTTGCTAGCCAGTTGGTGTTACCAGATACCTTAGAGGAAATCCAATATAAGTCGTTTATGGGGTGCAGCTTCACTGGAGATTTAGTATTAAAAAATAACATTACGGGTGTTTATAATGAAGCATTTAGAGATTTGAGAAACATTAAAAGAGTTTTTGTAGATTTTCCTTATACTGTATTTAAAGATTCAAATCATTTTCTTAATGCTGGCTCCGATGTTGGTGGCTCCTGTTTATATGCTAATGCAAGGGATTACGATGATTATATAAACCAACTTGATAATAATGGATTGTTTCAAGGGATATCTATATGCCGAGGAGCCGCTCAGAGTAGGGTTTATAGGGCTGGCGATGATTTTATTTTAAATGAAACAGCTCTTGATGTTCCTAATGAATGGTATGACATTGGGGAATCTAATGCAAATGGTAATCCAGAAGTTTATATAGATATAGGAACTGGAGCGTCGGCAATTGGTATTGATGCATTTAAAAATAATATATATTTAAAAGGAATAGTAAATATACCAGAAAATGTAAATACTATAGGAAACTACGCATTTCAAAACACATCTATAGACAAACTATACCTCAATGAAGGTCTGCAATATATTAGTCAATTTGCATTTAGTAATTGTGATCAAATTAAAGGGGGTGTAGTAATTCCAAATTCTGTGACTGGAATTGGTAATGGAATATTTGAAGACTGCATTGGGTTAGACGGAACATTAACTATAGGCAAGGGTCTGAAAAAAGTCAGCGAGGGTGCTTTTTCTTCTTGCGAAAATCTTGGCGGGGAAATCAACATACCAAGCAACGTAACTGGCATTGGAAACTCCGCTTTTTTGGGTTGCTCAAGTTTTAATTCGTTAAAATTTCAAGGAAATAATATAAAATCGTTGGGAAATGATGCTTTCAGAGATTGTGTTGGAATATCTAACGATTTGTCAATTCCTGATTCGGTAACCAGTATTGGTGGAAGTTGTTTTCAAAGATGCCCGAATATTGCAAGTCTCGAACTTGGGGGTTCTGTTCAAATTATTGGTACACTTTCTTTTGAAGCTTGCACAAGTATTGATTCTGTAACACTAAGAGACAATATAGTGTCGGTGGGAAATAGCGCATTCCACAAGTGCAGCGGAATACAATACGCTTATTTAGACGTTCCAGAAACCGCAATTGGAAATAATAATTCTTTAAGATTTCAAGACGATGGGCCAACGTCAGATAGACTATTGTTTGTTTCCGAAAATTATATTGCGGGCTATAATACTGCAAGCACAACTGCTAAAGGTGGTTTTATTCCAGGCTATTACCAAGGAAATTTAATTTCAATATGGCCAGAAGATCAAAACATAACAACATATTATGATCAAAATTTTGCGATCCTTGATAGTGTTGATGGAAATGTTATAGATGAATGGAAAATAAATAACGGCGACGGATATTACTTGTATATTGGAAATAGAACACAAAGCATAGGAGATGGGGCATTCAAGCATACCAACTATGGAACTTCAAATTTACGCGGCACTTTAGTGGTTCCTAGTTCACTAAAATCAATTGGAGATTCTGCTTTTAACAAGACCGCACTTTCATCTTTAGTAAGTCAAAAAGGTATTGAAACAATCGCTTATAGAGCATTCTATGAATGTTCGTTTTTAGAGTCTGTTTCATTACCAAGCACTTTGATTAGTATTGGAAGTGAAGCTTTTAGTTCTTGCTCTCAATTACAGGAAGTTACAATAGGGTCAAATAATGCAACAAGTAGAAAAACGATTATAAATTCAAAAGCTTTTTATTCTTCAACTTCAAAAACAATAACCAACGGAACTGTAAATTTAGGTTTTAGTGTCGATCAGGTTGGATCTAGATCTTTTGCTGATAACGATCCAGATGTGGGCGATAAATGGATCGAGACTCTAAATTGCAGTGCAAGATATATTGGTGTTGAGGCATTTAAGTATCAAGGAAATTTAAGCAACATAAACCTTACAGACAAATGTGAAACAATAGACGAAAGCGCTTTTTATGAGTGCACTTCATTAACTAATGTAGTCATACCAGATCCAAAAAATATTAAGCCTTACGCTTTTAATTATTGTGCTGGTATAACTAATTTATCTATAGGTAACGACACAGAAAACACAAAAGGAATAATAGAGGCTAGAGCGTTTAGAAGAATAGGTCCACAATACCTAGCTGCTGGCGTTATAGACCTTTATGTAGGTTCTTCTATAGATAGTATAGGAGATAGGGCTTTTGACGCTCGTATAACTGACGGTGGAGATGCTGACAGATTCAATAACATAAAAAGCGCCACAATCAATTCTAGGGAAATTGGTGGTTTCCAAACATTTTATAATCAAGGATACATGACTGGCGTCACATTTGGAAGTGGAGTGAAGATTATTGGGAGAAGTGTTGGCGAGGGGGCAGATACTTTCCAGGGCTGCAGTTCTTTAACAAAAATAGAAATACCAGACCCAGAAAATATTTGGCAATATTCATTTAGAAATTGTCCTAATATAACTGGAGTATATATAGGCAACGACACAGAAAACACACAAGGAAGAATAGAGACTAGCGCGTTTAGGAGAGTGGGCCTAGTAAACGCAGACCCTTCAGTGGGGGATTTGTACGTCGGGTCTTCTATAGATAGTATAGAGGCATCTGCTTTTACTGCAAGCAATGATGACGGCACCTACAGATATCGTTGGATTACTTCTGCTGAATTGAACTGTAGAAACATAGGTACAAGTGCTTTTAGATATCAAAGAAATATGAAAGAGGTGACTTTCGGAGCTAATGTTGAGCAAGTTGGAGTCGAATCTTTCAATAATTGTGGTATAACTGGAGACATTATATTTAGGGCTGGAAATTTAACTAAGGTTAAAGATTTAAAAATTCTTAATAGGGCTTTTGATGGAAACATCAACAATAAGCCTAGGAATGTTTATCTTAATGGTAATTATTGGAACGGAAGTTCTCCTACGACTTCTGATAGCTATGTAAACTTCAACAATTCAACGTGGCCAACCAGTATGTCTGGAGCATTTTATGTAACAGGAGATGGTTGGACGATAGGAGAATCAGCAGGACCAAACTCAAAACCAGTTAGGCAGTGGACAACTTATCCTAATCCAATATAATATATATAGATATGAGCGAAGATTTATTTTACGACAGAACAAGAAATATCAGCGGCGTTAGCTTAATTGGTAGCGACGAATATACACCGAGCTACGGTTCGTCTGTCGCTTTTTCTTCTGAAAACATGAGGTTTGATACTCATAATAACTATTATCAATCTATACCCAATGGGGTAAACAACCTAAGAGCAAAGTTTAATCTAGTGTATAAAACAAACGAAGATGGAGCAAGAAAGCTCGCAAACTATTATGAGTCTTCGGAAGGTGCTAATTTATTAGAGATAAATACTGATCCTTCTATATACAGGCAGACATCTGGATACTGCACTGACTATTCAATAAATCACATAAATAAACAAAACTACGAAGTAAGATCAAAGATTGAAGTTGTAGAGGCTCCAGGATTACTTAATTGGCAGTCTATGAACTTTTTAAATTATACTTTAGAGGCATGGGAGGACACAAAAGAATATAAAAAACATGATATTGTTTATAGCGGGGTCAATGATTTAAAGTTAAATAATTTTTTCTACTGTAAGGAAGACCACTTGTCAAACTTAAGCAATGCGCCAGCTCAATTAGATTCCTCTTGGAGTCAAGATTTTTTCTGGAAGCCAGACCTGGGTATAAATACGGAAGTAAAACTTGACGCTGTCAGGTATGATGCTGGGTTTTCTGTGTTTAATAAGATTAAAAAGAATACCGCGACATTCCCTATAAATTACAGTTTTTCAAACATATCTAGCAGACAATTAAGAGCTATGCTTCATTTTCTTGAAAATAAATGTGGCTACAGGAGGTTTAAACACCAAATACCGTCTGTATACAATAAACCCAAAGTATTTATATGCCCTTCTTGGAATCATACTTTTGTATACGAAAACAATCATAATTTACAAGTTAGTTTTGAGGAGGACTCATTAGGAATAATACCTAAATAAGGACAATAAAAGTTTTAAATAATATGTCAAGAATAGTATTAAATAGTGCCAACACCGCAGTTTTAATTGGCGATTCGCCTTCTTTTAAAACCAGCGATGAAACAGGGATTCTGTTTGCTGGCGTACAGACTGCTTCTTTTTCGTTGCCCCAAACAAGGCAAACTCAAAAACAGGTAGGCTCTTATGCTTATGCTGTCAATGATTTGATTAGACATCCAGATATAAGTCTTCAGATTAATTATTTATTTTCGCCAAGTATGGCAAACGAATCCGCCTTGGGTTTAACTGTTTTTACAGCTTTCACCCCAGAAATAACAACCCCAGTAACCGCTGATAATTCGTTTCTTTCTGGAATTGAGGATAAGTCTTATAATTTTTATCTTTACAACCACCCAAACCAAAACTTTGACGCGATAAAATATTTAAAAAACGCCTCTTCGAACTCTCCTAATAATGGCGAAATTATATCGTTTGGCAATGCTTATCTAACAGATTATAATCTATCTTTCGTGGATGGAAGCTTGCCTACGGTTTCTACAACATTTAAATGCAGTAATATGAAGGCGGAAAATTATTCCGCAGACATTGAAAGCCCAGCAATCAATTTGATATCGGGAAATAATGTTAATGTTGGAAACCTTGATGTAAGCGAAACAAAAACACAAAAAGAAGATTTTTATGGATTGGGTGTTGGGTTAGATTTGACCGACCCAAAAACCCAACAACCAGGAGATTTTATTTTAGATCTCGAAAACTTGCAAGTTGGGGGACAGAATATAGGGGGTTCCAATCATATGATAAAATCAATGTCAATAAGTATTCCCGTAACAAGAGTCGATCTTCATGGACTTGGTTCTGATTATGTTAGGGAAAGGAAGATGCAGTATCCATCTAGGGGAAACTTAAATATATCTTCATTGGTTTCTAAATATGAAACTGGTTTTGTTTCTGGATTATTGAGGAATGAATCTTCTTATGATTTTACTGTTACGGCAAAAAGTTGCGACCAAGAGGTTGAATGTGAGTTTGGTTTTAGTGGTTTAAAGTTAGAAACATTTAATTACTCTGTTAACGTCAACGAAGAAATGCAGTATGAAGCTGGCTTTTCTTTCTATATGGGGGATAAATAAAATTTTAAAAAATGAAATGTATTGTAAAAAGACCAGACTATTCTTATAATTACGCGTTTGATGGTAACGGCGGAATTTTGGGTTACATTCAAGGAAATATAATTAATAGTTGGTCAGTTAGTTTTCGAGAAAACATAAGAAGAATTCAATTTAGTAAAAAAGAAAATCTGCAGATTGGGGATTATGCCTTTTATGATTGTGGTTATATTGGGGATTTAGTTATTCCTGACAACGTAAGTTCAATAGGAAGAGAGGCTTTTTCTATTTGTAATGAAATAGATAATGTTTTTTTTAATTTGGACTCCTCTGGTTTAGGTTTTAACACTTTATTTAATGGTCCTACTGGTAAGTTATATGTAACCGAAGCACATGTTAATTCTTTCGCGGGAGGAGTTGGGAACTTTTATGATGGTATGGAAGTGGCTTTATGGTCAACATACCCCAATTTGCCTTGATGTTTTATCTTAAAATGTGTATACCTTTATAGAAATATTTAATTTATGTCGAGAAACAGAGTAATATATCAATCAGAGGCCTTGTTTGTGAGCGCTGATGTAGATTCTACAAGTGCTTTAGAGCATAGCGAGTTGATTAGGGTTCAGGGAGCTAACTATGGATTCACAATAAACAGAACTGATGTGAACCAGTTCGGCAATTTGGCGCGTATTGATTCTTTGGTTCTTGATCCTCCTACTGTTAATTTTGATTTTTCTTATTATTTGACTGATGGATATAACGAGAGTTCGTTAGGCTTTAGTACTGTTGATACTGCACAATTTGTTAGCGGATTTATCGAGGCGTCTAGTGGCAGAAATTTTTACATGGTCACTTCCGATGAAGGACAAGACGCAACCACTTTTTCCGCAAGCGAACCTTATAGCCTTATTGGTATAGGCAACGCTTTCTTAACTGATTATACAGTCGATATGTCTGTAGGTTCTTTGCCTACTGCTTCTGTGTCTTTTGAGGCTTCGAATATTAATTCCCAGAACGGAGTAATTAGCAACGAAACAATAACGGGCAACTTACCTTCTATAAAGCCAGAGGACGGCTCTATTGTTCAAGGTTTAGGGATTATAAATATACCAAAAAATACAGGCCAGAATGGACCTACCGCGCTCAGACCTGGAGATATAGTCCTTGAGTTTCCTGGGTTTGACGGAGGAAGTGCTGAATCTGGAACTCTTTCTACCATAGATGGTGGGGCAGGGTCTTTTCATGTTCAGAGTGCATCCATATCTATACCATTGTCCCGCTCTCCAATATCAAGGCTAGGCTCTAAGTTCCCTTATGCTAGGGTGGTTGATTTCCCAGTAAACGCGACGATGAGCGTTAACGCAATTTTAAACACGGTAGAAGCTGGGAACTTGGCAAATATTATAGCTGGATGTGGAAACAACGAATCAACAAAAAACGTTTCAGTCACTTTGAAGACTTGCGAAGGAGAGCCTTCGATGAAATGGACTCTTAAAGGGGCGACACTAGATTCCGAGGGTTTTTCTTCAAGTATAGGCTCAAACAAGAGTGTTGATTTAACATTTGGTGTCCAAATTGGTGGTGTTGATGATATTGATCAGGGTATAATATTTAGTGGTTCTTACGATGCAGGTAATAGGGCTCCTAGTATTGAGTTTATTCCAACACAGAACAAAAATAATGAAGACGTTATTTCTCTACAGGTTCAAGCTTCAGATCCAAACGGTGACACGCTTACTTACTCAGCAATAGGCCTTCCTGGTGGGCTTTCAATTAATTCCTCCAATGGGTTGATCGATGGCACAATCGCAAGTAATGCTGATTTATCAAGCCCATACAATACAACCATTCAAGTGGTTGACGACGGTATTCCTCAGTTAACTGGAACAGCAAACTTCACTTGGAACGTGTTTGAGATCAACACTGCCGCTCCTGTTATTACTACTATAGGTAATCAAACTGACAAAGAAGCAGATGTTATATCTCTTCAGGTGGTTGCCTCAGATGCGGACGGGGATACGCTTACTTACTCAGCAGTAGGACTTCCTGGTGGACTCAGTATTAATACATCAAATGGATTAATCGATGGCACAATTGCAAATGATGCTAATGATTCAAGCCCATACACAACAACTATAACCGTAACTGACGATGGTTTCCCTCCGAAACAAGGCACAGAACAATTTACTTGGACTGTTAACGAGGTTATTATTAACCAAGCGCCAGTATTTAACAATATTCCAAACACAGGAGACCTAGAAGGTACTCTTATAAACCCATACGACATAGCTCAATATGCTTCTGATCCAAATGGGGATACATTAACATATACAGCTTCAGGATTGCCTACTGGCCTTCTTATGGAATCAACTGGAAGAATCACAGGAACAATTGATCTTGGAACGGTTCCAGACAGCCCTTATAATGTGACGGTTTATGCTGTTGATGATGGAATACCTCCACTCACAGGTTCTACTGGTTTTAATTGGACAGTGACACCGTTGGCAGCAGTGCAAACAATAGTTTATGCAGATACAGCTAAGACCATAGAGCTGAGTGGAATTAATGGGGATATTCCAGATAATTGGATGAATAATTCAGGAAGTATAAGTGGAGTTACATTTGGCTCTTCAGCAACAAAAATTGGATTTAAATCTTTTTATAAGAATGGTTTTGTTTATGATCCAAGTTACACAATAGATATTCCAGACAACATAAAGGAAATAGGAGCTGCTGCTTTTAATGGTGCCACTTCCCCATACTTTTCTGCTAATGTAAATTTTGGAACGGGTGTAACTGGAATAAAAGGGAGCAATTTGTCCGATGGAGGAGCCTTTGGAAGGCAATTTTTTGGTGGTAGCAATGAATTAATACTTCCTCCGAACATTATAGAAATAGGAAATAATACTTTTAATTATTGGTCTGAATATACCGAACTAATATTGCCAGAATCTTTAGAAACAATTGGATTTAGATCTTTTATAGGTTGCACTGGATTAAGTGGGACAACTATCCCTAGTAATGTTACAAGTATTGGAGGTGAATGTTTTAAAGCGGGACTAAAAGCTCAACCTGTGTCTATGGTAATAAATTGTCCAATCAGTTCTTGGGTTGGTGTAAGAGCTTTCGAAGATTGTGTCTCTGGAACGTATACTATAACAGGTGCTTACTATCAAGATTATATTGGAAGCAGTTGGTCTGGAGATCAGTTAATTCCAGCTGGATCTACATTTATAAGCGGAACTTATTAAGGTGAAACCAAAACCCAAAATAAAAAGACTAAAGAACTCTGGTCATTTTTTGGCATCGTATGAATCAAAAGACGGCAAGAAATACGAGGCGCTTGGAATAAACTTCCAAGATGCAATGGAAAAGTGGTATGATAACTTTAGAAAAGAACTAAAATTGGGCGGCGGATGAAAGTAATTGTTTAAGCTAAGTTTAGCTTATTTGCTTAAATCTATATTTATGTGCTTGTTGTTCTTCATTTCTGACTTCATTTGATCAACGTGCTTTGCTCCTTTTCTTTTGGCCGCGTAGTCTTTATAGTATTTT
>Ga0208660_1000030_pt1 | contig 45979 bp, 58 predicted proteins | sample DEB08_DNA_13_FD_184527 | JGI IMG/M metagenome (GOLD analysis project Ga0208660, IMG submission 184527) | Aqueous microbial communities from the Delaware River and Bay under freshwater to marine salinity gradient to study organic matter... | ecosystem: Environmental > Aquatic > Marine > Coastal ... | reverse complement strand
TTTTATTCACTTAGCAGCAGCATCTAAAAAGACGAATGGAACATTTAGTAATTCCAGAGAAACTCTGCATCAAAAAGCCAGAGTTGTATTGGACAAAATAAATCGTTAAAATAATAATATGAGCGAAGATAAAAAAATACCAAGCCCAGGTTCAGAGGAGGCACTTGCACTTGGGTGTAGTTGTCCTGTAATGGATAACGAATATGGGAAAGGCTATATGGGAATGGAAAACACTTTTATATATAGTACAGCCTGCCCACTACATGGAGGATCACTCCCTAAAGAAAATGACGATTGAACAACATTTATATAATTGGAAAGGTAATGAAAAACTTCAAGGGATTGATAAAACTTTGGATGTTTTATTCCAAGAATATTTCAATACAAATACTTTCTTTGAACATATCTTAATTAAAGTATGCACGCTAAACAGTTTATATAGTACTCAAATTTTTGATACTTATTCCATTGCTAAACATATTTACGAATTAGAAGTTGATGAAGATTTATTAACTGGTGATTTAAGTTTAGTTAATAGAATAGCAAAATGTGAGATTAGCGGTAAATCTAAAAACTTTTATTCTTTCGCTAGTAAATATTGCGCGCACCATAAACCAGAGACATATTCAATATATGATTCATTTGTTGAGAAAGCTCTTTCAACCTTTAATAAGAATGATCCCTTTGATACCTTTAAGAAACCAGAACTAAGAGATTATCCAACATTCATGAGAGTGATGGATAATTTTATACAAAAGAATCATTTACACGAATATTCTTTATCTGAGGTTGATAAGTATTTGTGGTTAGCTGGTAAAGAATTTAAATCAAAGAAAAATGAAAAAAGAATTAGAACTAAAGCTCGTTGAGAAATATCCTCGGCTTCTAAAGGATTACGGTGGTGATCCTAGAGTTACATGTTTAGCATGGGGAATGGAATGTGGAGATGGTTGGTATGATGTTATTGATGAAGCATTACATATGATTAATCAGGTGTGTATTAAATTTGGTCATGAGGATATTGTTGTCGCTCAAATCAAAGAGAAGTTCGGTCAATTGAGAATCTATATGACCTATGGCGAATGCGACACTGTTGTTTTAAAAATTATTGAATGTATAACTGAGGCAGCATTACAAAAATCACGTAGTTGTTGTGAGCTTACAGGTAACTACGGAGTGTTATGCAAGCGCGGATCGTGGGTTAAAACATTATCTTTCGAAGCCGTTCAAGATGCAAGCCACGAGTATGAGCCTGTTAACGAGTATGATAAGGACGCGTGGGAGCAAAGGAAGAAAAAATTACAAGTATGAAAATAAAATTACTATTCAACAGCCACTACTGGTGGGACCTACAATATAAGGTCAAATGTTTCTTCTACCCTAAGCAAGAGTGGTTGACTAATGTTATACCTGATACATATTGTGATAAGGTTGAACTTATTCCGCGGATGTTATTTAAGTGCCTTGAGCATCATGTAGAGGTTGAACGCAAAGTTAACTGGGTACACGACATTGGTTATGATTGGGCTGAAGAAGTTAAGCTTAAGTTTGTAAGTCAGTCCTATGCTGATGAGCAGATGAAGGTTGACAAAGAGCTAATGAAGGCCTATAACTGGATTAAGACTGGTCGTAATGATATAGATGAGCAGATAGATGCTGCATACCCACCACGGGAGCCACTTGAGACACTATTCAGCAAGAGTGAAACCGTTGATGGACATTATGAGATAACCGTTTCACCTGAGCAAACAGCGTGTTATAAAGAGGTAGGTAGACTTGAAGCTATAAAACTTAAGAAGGATAAGGATTGTATGAGAGCCATTATTAAGCACCATCATAGACTATGGACATGAATATAAACTTACGAGATATAACCCGTGATTGGGTCAATGGCGTCAGAGAGTATTATAAAGATACTGACAATCTAACACAGGTGTTTGCGCGAGGTTATTTTGCAGGAATGTCAGAGCGGGAGGTTAAGGAATTCGCGGATAAGCTATATGAGACTAATAGGCTTTGTGAGATGAGAGAATCCAGAGAGCAGCATAAGCTAACCACATTTGAAGAGGCAAAGAAACAGGCAGCAGAGTTTGATAAAGTGCAACCAGAGGAACATTGATATAATTAGTAAAACAAGATGAACGATAAACCAACAATAGCACTAGTAAGGAAAGCACCACAAATACGACTAAGAAAAGAGACAGTGCGAGTAAATGTAACCCCAGCTGTAGATATAGTACAAACAACAAACAAGCATATAACACTACCGTCACTACTACTAGCATCAGCCGTACTATTACTAACAGTAAACGTTATAATGGTTACATTGTGGGCAAAGGATGTTGAGGGTATGATAAACGTAGAACTTAAGCACTAATGAAGATATTAGATAAGACAAGAACATATCTTATCGGCCCAATGCAATATGCAGAAGGACGATATTGGAGAGAGGATTTTTCAGAATTTCTAAATGAAATTAACGTAACGATCTTTGATCCTTATAAGAAACCATTTATTAATGCTCCTGAAGAAGATGAGAAAACTCATGAATGGATGGAGAGCTTAATGAAAAAGGGCGAGACACATCTTGATTATTGGAGTAAAGACACTGGGTATGATACTGTTGCTAAACATATGAAGAAGGTTCGTAACTTTGATCTTTCAATGGTTGACGCTGCAGACTTTATCATTTGTTATCTTAACGCAGAGGTACCAACGTTTGGAACTATGGAAGAACTTAGTTGGGCCGCTAGGTGTAAGAAGCCAACCTTTATTATTATGGAAGGCGGTAAAGAAAAGACTCCGTTCTGGGTAATGGGTATGTTCCCTCACAAATACATTTACAATTCATTTGATGAAGTTAAGGAAATCATTACCAAGATTAATGATGGAACTGTTAAAGCTGACTCTGATCGATGGAGATTATTTAAACAAGAATTAAGGTAATTTGTTATTTACAAATCAACATTTTAATATATAATTAATAACGTAACAAACAAACAATATGGCAAAGAATACACAAACCGAACCAAGCACAAAAAGAATTAAACGTAAAGGCATTCATGCTAAGACGCAAGCTTCAAAATTGAAACAGAGTAAAAACTATTTGAAGCGTTATAGAGGGCAGGGTAAATAATGAAAATTATATTAGCTTATATTTTATTCTGGCTCGGTGATATTATTAGTTATACTTTACACTGTAATTTCTTGGTTAAACCATTTTATCCTGTTTACCAAAAGCTAATGTTATGGAGTAGTAACTTGGATGTTCACGGTAAGATTTGGAAAGATGTTGGTAAATAAATAATTAAACATGCGGGAGTGGTGAAATTGGTAAACACGCCTGATTTAAGCTCAGGTGGATGGTAACGTCCTTGCGGGTTCGATTCCCGCCTTCCGTACTTTAAAAATGATTACACTTATGAAATCAAAAGAACTCACCAACCGAAAAGAATTATTAAAAGCTGATATTTTAAATGAATTAAATAAGGTATCCGATAAACATTTTAAAACTTTGCGAGGATTGCTTGCAAAACGTGAGCATTTTTCGAACTTAACCTTTGACAAATTTACTCAAGAAGACCATATAGAATCATCTGAAACTAATAGTAAAATTATGGAAGTTGAAAAATTAATCGAGGATTTAAAAATCACAATTGATGTTGTAGAAAACCTTTGGCTAGATTAATCACAGTTATGGAACATTATGCAATAAAAGGAATTATTAGTAGGCATAACGATGATGCTTACACGATTCCTAATACACCTCGTTTTTCTAATGTAGAATCCGCAGTTGATTTTTATAATAGAAATAAAGAATGTGAATCATCATACAACTGGTTAAAGTTTAGAAAGATTGGCGTATATAAAATAACTGTTTCTGAAGAAATATGTAAATATCTGTAAAACGATAAGCATTTTACGCGTATTTCTCAATATTTTAATGAGCCTCAACCCTATATTCTACGGGGGTTGTAGAGCAAAATGCACATTTCGTGAATTATTTTATTTACAAATGTGCATTTTTATGGTATAATATAATCATAATAAGGGAACGGCAAAACAAACCTAAGAGTTCCTAAGATCCCCGTAAGGCGGGGATCACCACCACAACCAACTATATTATGAAATCAGAATTCGCCACACCAGAGCCCGCAACTAAATGGGTAATTTATACTCTTGAAGATATCATTGAACTTGCTGAAGACGATGATGTAATTATAACGACTGAGCCCGAGGCATTAAATTACCTTAAAAATCGCAAAGACAATTATATTAAGGTTATTGGGCATGGTATATATCATATCCTTTTCGCATAATTAAAACTCTAATATAATATAATATGAAAAAAGAAAACAAACCATATATGGACATTCTCGTTGATAAGCATCTGAAAAAGATTCAAGAAATACTTGTTATTAATAACACCGCCGTTGGTCATTCTGAAGATGGCGATATGCCAGTGAAATATGTCGGAAACGGTGAAGATTGGATTAACCCACATTATAAAAATCAGCCAGGCCAATTTAAGACTTTTGCCACTAAGCTCTGGGTTCAATTTGGATAAACTATATAATTTTATTATGGGAAGTATGAATGTGATTGAGTTGTTGAGAGAGATTGAGGGTAAGTGTAATATTGTTGAGGAGATTTATCGTAAAATTGTTGAGGGGATTTATTATCATGATAAGTTGACTGATAAGGAGAAGGACGAGATTGAGAAGTGGTTTGAGTTGATGAGAGGTAGGTTTAATAAGGAACTTTGATATAATATAGTTGTTATGAAAAACGAAAAAACTGAATATACCGACGAAGGTAAGAATGGAAACACCGCTCCATATTGGGTAGAACAAGGTTACATTCATGGGCGTGATGAAGCTCCTGATGGTAAGAAATGGATTCAAAACATTATGTCAGAATATTGGATTCTTGAAGATGAAGAAACTCCATTTACACAATCCGTAGCAAGTGAAACTTATTGGTGCAGTTAATTAAAAACTTTATTATATTATGAATAATAGATTTTCAGATCGTGATATTGTTGATTGGCGTAATTATGAACGCATTCGACTAACCGGTAAATTTAATATGTTTGATCCTCGTGCTCGTGAAATGGCCGGGTTATCAAAAGAAAGATATATCTTTATCTTAGAACAATATAGTAATATTCAAGACCAAATCGCAGAAAGTAAGATTGCAGCAAATATAGATAATATGTATGAGTGATGAAAGAAAAATGATTGCTTTGAGTATCATGTCATCACCTGATCTATTTAAGATTTGCGAAGGATGTGATTCCATTTTGAAATACAATGTTAATATATGTAGAAATTGCAAAAGCTATCGATTCAATACAAACTTAGACGATATTATAGAACACGCTAAAACTCTCGGTAACAGAGAACAAACAACAGTAACAGAAGAAGATTTATTTTAAAGATATGAAAAAACAAAAGAAAAAAATAGTCGGCAACCTATTTAATGAAGGCGTGCTAATAGCATGTGATTCAGAAGAAGTATGCGGTTTATATATTAAAGAAGTTGATAATAACAACCTTATTTCCAAAATGATTATGTCATGGTTACTATCTATTTCCGAAGATAATGAACTTGGTATTAATTCTTTAGAAGAAGCTAGTAAGTTTGTAACTGAAAAGTTTACAACTAAGGATGATCATACTTATGATTATAAAAATCTAAAAGCAACAGTTAACTATATTTAATATGTTAGATTTAATAATTGCGCTATCATTACATGTAGGATTAAAAGAAGACTATAATGAAGTACATCCACATATAAGATATACACATGATGATATTATTACTGGAGTATATTATAATAGCGAAAAAGAAATTAGCGCATATGTCGGACATCGATGGGAAAAATATAACTGTGGCATTGAAGTTGGTATAGTATCTGGATATTCAATTGCGCCTGTTGTTCCATTTGTAAGAGCAACTTATCATGACTTTTTTGTTATGCCGGCGTTTGAAGAAGAAGGTAATACTATTGGCGCAGTATTTGGATATGAATTTAAATTTTAAATAGAAACACGTTATGGTAATTAAAGCAACACAGGAACTAAATATAAATTTAGATAATGAGCAACAGAAAGAAGTTACTCGGGATTATCTATATAAGCAGACCGATTGGAAACCAACATACTTTGTTAATGAAGAAGATGGATGGGTATATGAAGAGAAAACCTGCCACACAACTCATTCTTTTGAAGTGACAGATAAGGTTAGACTTGCAAACTCAGAAGATATCTTAATTGATAAGATTCTCAAAACCCACATGTTTAACTTATGATAGCGACAATAATTGAATGGAATACGGTAATACCTTTGATTAGTGGTATTGCTATTGGAATGGTTCTTATTAAAATTATATCAAACTTTGAAAAGAAATGAGCGACGAAAAAATACAAAACATTATAATTGCTTTTGCCTTTTTAGTAATATTCATTACATCAGTAGCAAATGCGGTTAAGATTAATAATTCTAATGAAAGAATTAAATCTCTTGAAGAAAAATTAGAGCATAACCAACGTTAAATTTAAACGATCTGCGATAGTTATACTAATGTTAATATCACATAAAAATAAATTCATAATAATTAATATACAGAAGACAGGTACTAAGTCCTTAAGACAAACATTGGTTCCTCTTAACGTCATTGATTTGATTGGCGAACCATTACCGTTATCGGCTAAAATAAAATTTCGTCAGCATGGTTTCATAAAGGAAGTTATTTCTGGATTTGAGGAAGAGGGCTGGAATTTTAACGAGTATTTCAAGTATGGTTTTGTTAGGAATCCTTGGGACCGTTATTTTTCATTTTATACTTACTATAAAGATAAGTTAAAGTTTTATCAAGAAATAAATATTGAGTTGAATGATAACCAACAAAGACAAAAAATTAACACCTTTTGCCTTTTTAAGAACAAGACAGACGAAGAGGTTTTTAAAAGTATTATATTAAAGTTTCCACCACATATAAACTATTTTATAGACAATAGCGGGAATATGGTGATGGATGAAATAGGACGGCTAGAAAATATAACATGTGATTTTAATGGTTTTTGTAAAAAAGTAAATATCTCACCAATACCAAAACTTCTACACGAAAATAAATCCGATAAGGTGAGAGTTAAAAAAGATAATCTGTACACTCAAGAACTTATTGATATAGTTGCTGAGAAAGAAAAATGGGTAATAGATAAGTTTGGTTATGATTTCAATTAATATAGAACATAGTTTAAAGGAACGAGTCGTCGGAAATATATCTTTTGATAAGGTCAATTTTGTTGGTTCAAAGGATCAGGCTGACTTTTCTATAATCAAAAGAAAGTCCTTTAATGATATCGGTTCTGAGTTTTTTAAGGATAATTCAAAAACAATTTATTTCATTAAGAATAGACCAAATATAAAAAGAGTTAATATTAGAAAGGGGTATTGCGTTGATAACAGAGTAGATATTCCAAAGCTCAAAAACTTTTGCTTTAGTTTTAATGATTTTTGTAATATACCATATATCATCCCAATGCCAAATGGTCCAACGCCAAATACGTTTTTATCACAAAAGGATAACTATTGGCTAGATTATAATATTAAAAATACAGATTTTCATAATAAAGTTTATTGGTGTGGCAGGTCATTAACACACGAATCAAGAAAAACGTTTATGAAATTTTATAACTCAATTAACGACCCTAGATTTCATGTTTCAGAATTAAAGGTTAACATTTATCAGACGGATGTTGATCCTAGTATATTTAATAATCATATTGAGAGGTTATCAAATTCTGATGTAGGCTTTATCTTAAGAGGTGATAAATCTTTTGCAAACAGTTTCTTTGACGTTATAATGAGTGGTTGTATACCAGTTATGATTTCATCTATGAATAATTATGGTTGGGAAAACATATTTGAGAATGTAGATGATTATATGTTGAGATTTGATTTAAGAGAACATTCTATGGAATATATTCATGAGCAAGTAGTGCTTCTCTTAGAGGATAAGGAACGAGTTCTTCGTATGAAAGCAAACATCGCAAACTTCTATAATACATTCTTTAAACATAACGCACCTTTTGGCTTTGGAGAGTTTTTCTTAGCTAAGTGTATAGATATATACAAAAACGATTTTGATCTAAAGCGGATAGATGATAAGATTATCTGCTCAGAGATACTAACATTAAAGGGCATGAATAGTAAGTTATAATGATAAAAGTAAATTACAGAGGCCGACTAGGCAACAATTTAATTCAATATGCGGCTGCTTATATTTTGGCTAAGAAGGTTGGATTATGTTTGCTGACAAAAGCTAAAAGAGAATATTCTAACGAAGGCAAACATCAAACTGAGAGCAGCTCATCTTCAATAATAAAAACTGATTTTGGAAGAGTATTTAAATTGCGGCCAATTAGTGGATCATATTATGGCAAAACAATTGAACTAAACGATAAAAACTACTATGCTCATTATTATAATCCAGAACCAAACACAGGTTATATTTTAAATGGGTTCTTCCAAAATAGCAGACTTCTATGCGATTATAGAGAACAAATCTTAGATCTGTATACGCTCCCAGAACCTAAAGAATTTGTTAGTTCAGATGATGTGTTTATTGCTTGTAGACTTGGTGATTGTTTAAAGGGGCCTAGAACATATTGCTCTATGGAATATGTTGAAAATCAATTGAAAGCATCACGGCATAAATATGATAAAGCATATATAACATCTGATACTATAACTCATCCTCCTCTTAAAAAGTTAATAGAAAAATATGACCTAACAGTATATCAAGATGAACCTATTAATAAAATTTTATTTGGTGCTCAATTTAATAACTTAATATTATCAGCAGGTTCTTTTAGTTATTTGATGGCGTACTTTAGTAAAGCTGATAATGTTACAGTTTATAAAAGCAAACAAGACCCGCTACAAAGACAGCATGCATGGGATTACAATAGCAACATTAAATTAATATGAGATATTACGGACTAAAAAACAAGAAACAAGTAGAACAATTAGACAAATATATACATGAAAACTATATAAGGCACCCTTTTAATGATGGTTCATTTTTAGAGATGGGGGCTATGGATGGTGTAAGATTATCAAATACAAAATTCTTTGAGGATAATATGGGGTTTAATAGAGGGGTATTAATTGAACCCCAACCTCTTATGTTTAAAAAATTAAAACAGAACAGACCAAATTGTGAGTGTTTAAATCTAGCAATTCACACTAAGGATAAATCAGTTGAATTTCTTAGTCACAAAAAAAGGGATTGGAGTGGTTGTATAAATCACGATGAAGCAAAAAAACATATTGAAATTTTTCATTCAGGTAAAAGGCTTGATGAAGATAGTTATACAGAAACTCTACCCGCAGATAGATTAGATTCTATTCTGCAAAAAAGTAAATTAACTTATATTGACTTTTGGAGTTTAGATGTTGAAGGCTCTGAATTACAATGTTTGAATTCTATGGATTGGTCTATTCCCGTTGGTTTAGTATGTATTGAAAACCAAGCAAACCAAAAAGAAATCCACACCATAATGACTGACAAAGGGTTTACTCTAATACATCAGCATATAATGGATGGGTTTTATTTTAACTTTAACTATTTCCGTAAAGAGATGTTTTCTATTGAAGAAAAATGAATTATATGAAAGAAAACGTAAAACTAGAAGAGACTACCTCAACAGGTAATAAAACTGAAGGAGCTACAGCGACTGTTAGTGTAGAAGCTAATGCTGAACAAGGTGATGCTTACGTTAAAGCAAATGCTACTTCTAATGCTGGAGCAGAAGCTCATATAAATTCAAGTGTTGATTTAGGAGGAGGAATAGAAATCGGAGGTGGAGTTGGAGCAGAAGCTGAGGCAGACGCAGCTACATCTGCATCTGCAGGTTTTGATGGAAGCAATGTATCAGTAAAAGTAGAGGTTGAAGCAGAAGCATCAGCTAGCGCTGGAGCAGAAAATACTATATCACTTGATGGTGTCGATGTAACTACAGAGGTTAATGTAAGTGCTGATGTCGATACATATCTTGGCGCAGGAGCAACAATAGGCGAAGATGGGATAGAAGTAAGAGCAGGAGGAATTGCCGGTGTTAGTGTCGGAGCAGATACATCTACGACTATAGGCAACGATGATTATAATGTAGATATTGGTGCAGGTGCTAGTATCGGTGCTCAGATTGGAGCAGATATAGGTGGTGAACTTGGAGTTAAAGATGGTAAACTCACCATTGGACTAGAAGGTGAAGTAGCTCTATTAGCTGGAATTGAACTTGATGTAAGCGTTACGGTAGATCTTAAACCAATTATCGATGCAGCAGAAGACGTTAGTCATGAAATTCAACACGCTGCTAAGGATGTTGAGAAAGGTGTAAATATAGTGGTTAACGAACTAGAGAGAACATCAAAGGTATTTATGAATCTACCGGCGCCTGAGTTACTTGTTCAAAAAAGAGTGTTATGGAAACTGCAATGTAATAAAATAGTGCAGCAGGTATGTGCTGCGTTTTCTAGAGGAGATATTAAAGCTGGTATATATTGGCAGCAGGTATATGTACATCATATGACACAGTATCCGAAAGCACCTCCAGCTCCAGTTGTAGTAATGCAAGCAGTGACTGCCCCAATAGTAAATATTGCTAAAACCTTTCTTAGTTGGTTTTAATTATTACCGCTCTTTGGATTTTATGAAAGATGATATTATAGAGTTTGCTAAAGACTTAAGGCTTAAAATGGTTGAGCAAATAGAAAACATTGATAAACTAATTTTGTCACTTGGCATTAAAGAACTTATTCCAGATTTTTACGAAAACGATAAATACGAAAATATATCCATTAACCTGTGCGTTACAAAAAATCCAGAATTTTCAAAGAGGATTGCTTTTATGCCAAAGAAGGCATTAGAAAAAAGAAGAAGCCAACACACTGTTATTATAAACAAACAAAAATTTCCAGCTGATAAAGTCCCAGATGTAATTTGGGAACATTCAATTGAAAACACAAAAAAACAATACACAACAAATAAAATATAATGAAAATGCAACTAAAGTTTAAAAATAAAAAAGCGTATGATACCTGCCACACCTATGTCGATGGTCACGCCTTCTTCTTCCGTAACCACGCTAAAGAAAGAATCCTTCAATTCTGTTATGAGTATACACTACTAGATGTTGCAGAAGCATGTGATTCATTGTTAAGTTTAGAAGGTAAATACGAAATTATTACTGAATAATATTATGAAACTCATATTAAGATCTGCTGTGGTATTAAGTGCAATTTGTTTATTACTACCCATAGCATATATGCTTTATATGAATACACTTAATCTATTTCTTTCTCTATTGGTTGTCTTAGCATTTTGTAATTTAACGTTTACAGTTATATTACTATTATCGATTCATATTGAAGAAAGTACGAGCCACCTTAAATTAGTAAAAGGCAAGCGTGGTAATAAGTGGATTCACTGAAATAAATAAAGGTATAATTCCCGAGTAGCTCAGCGGTAGTAGCGGGTGACTGTTAATCACTAGGTCGTAGGTTCGAATCCTACCTCGGGAGCCATTTTAAGTTAATAATTATTGGGTAGGTGGCCGAGTGGTTAAAGGCGGCAGACTGTAAATCTGCTCTCGTATGAGTACGCTGGTTCGAATCCAGCCCTGCCCACCTTTTTTTATTATAAATTATATTAATGGCAAGGCCCTTTTACAACATAACCGATAACGTTATTATTAATGTATCATTATTAGAGGAAATCATATATGAAGATAATAACAAAATAACGTTAAAATTTAATAGCGGTTTGGAATCATCCTATGATTTAAATGAGGTTTCACTACATTTTAAAAACTTCTTATTTAGTTTACGAACTTAAATAAATATAATTAAATTACCGCCCTTAGAGCCATGCTTTTAAATCTGCTTTTCATATCAATCTTTCTTTTCATATCATCTCTCATTTTTGATTTGAGTAATAATATAAAGATTATACTCATGTTAATTCCTCAGATTATACTAGGAATTATGTTTATTAAATCATACATGATTAGCCGAGAAATGCACAAAACGTGCAAACATCATCGAAAAGGAAAGAAAAAGGACCCATTTAGCTAGTGGGAAACCCCTTATTCTACGGGGGTTGTAGAGCAAAATATCACATATGTGAATTATTTTATTTACAAATGTGCATTTTTATGGTATAATATAACTACAGAGAGGGACACCAACCAACTCAATCCACCACCACCTTATATCATGAAAACGCTAATTACGCTAACCACCATCGTTGGAGGAAGTATTTTTACAACCTTTAACGCCGAAGATACCGCTTCACAAGTGCCGAACGAAATTTTTACTCCAATTGAAATTTCCAAACCGATCTTAGTAAAGCCAAAACGAATTTATGCAGTTCTGGTTAAACCGACAATCAAACGATATACCATCGAGGATTTTGAAAGAGATGAAGCCGAACGTAATGAAAACGAAGCTTGGGATAAGATGGTTGAGGGCGTAAAGTTCTTTGAAGGATTTAAACCTAAAGCTTATAAATGTGCTGCTGGAGTAACTACCATTGGATATGGGCATACTGGTAAATATGCCAAAGTTAAGAAAATCGTATCTGAAATGGAAGCCGAGGAAATGCTAATGGATGAACTTATGGAAGCACGAAGCCATGTAGAACGTATTGTAAAGGTACCTTTAACGAAAGCTCAAATGGCAGCCCTCACTTCCTTCACATTTAATGCAGGGCAAGGCAATCTGCGAATGCTAGTAAATCAACCTGGACGCTTAAACTCAGGAAATTATGAAAGCGTAGAAAAGATGCTACCTAAGTATAATAAAGGCGGAGGTAGAACTCTCAAAGGATTAACTAAAAGAAGAAACTGGGAAACTTCACTTTGGGTAAGTAACTAATATGGAAGAATGGATAATTGATACAACAATCGCGTTTAGTATTATAATTGTAATATACGCATCATTAATAACAATATCAGAAATATTTTAATATGAATAAAGACGAAATAATAATAGAACAATGGGAATCCTTTACAGAATTCCGTGGCAAGCTTTTAAAAGTTAATTTGAAAAAGTTGGCTAAAGAATATGAACGCCCCGATATCTTAGAAATGAATGAAGAAGACTTAAATGAATTTATATCCGATTCTGATCTTATCTATGAATACGAAGATACTGATTATTTTGAAACTTATCTTGCCGTTGTAAATCAAAGTGATCCTGATTTAGAAACCAATATATTTACAAATAATAAAGAAGCTCTTGATGGAATTTCATGGCGAGGTTTTTATAGAGGAGATCCTAGTGATTGGCAAGAAATGGATTGGAATGAGAAATCAAAAAGAATAGAAGCTCTTGAAAAAGAACTAAAAGAATTAAAGGGCGAGTAATATTATGATGCCAACAGATATAGACCTAATTGAAAATGAAAAGATTGGCGCCTTTTGGAATATGCTGCAAGATGTTTTATCAGAATGCAGTAATGACGAAAGCATCGATCCATTCACGCAGATGGATACACTCCCAGAAGAAGCTTATATGCTAGCATGTATGCCTTTAAACGAAGTGGTAAGATTTCTAGTAGAAAGAAACTTTGAGATTAATATCTCATATAACAAAACAAAACAAATAAATTATGAACAACGAAACAAGTGAATCCTTATTAGAGGAATATGATGGGTGTAAAGAACTAATGGAATCTCGTGAAACTACTGTTATAGTAGAAAGAACAGAAACCGCTCACCTTTGCACAACATGGAGAACTGAAATTAACCTTGATGATGTTAGAACTAACAACGGAATTTCATATGAAGATATGAGTAATGTTGAACTTGCCGAAGCAATTAAAGATTGCCCTGGCGATTATATTGAAGAGCTCTGGGATGGCGATATTGTTTATGACAAAAGAAAAGAGTTTGGTACTGATGATGACGTCACATTTGAATCAGACCTCGAATGGCTTAGCGAAAACGGATTAGACTAATATGAAAATGAAACTACAACTATTAATAAACTTTGTTTTTCTTGTGTGCTTGGTTACATCTATTGCTATATGTTTAGATTTGAAAAGAACTCAAATCCGAATGATTTATGCGTTGGATAATACCTTAAAAATACACAACAATTATTCAGATAAGAAAGCCGAAGTCTTAAAAAGGATCGAAGATCTTGTTACTGAAGAAGAGAATACTAATATATCCTTTTAGGGTTATTTTATCCTTTACATATACTTCATTTTAGATTATAATTATATTATACAAAATCACATTATGGCAAAAACATCACAACGACTATTTAATAAACGCGGCCGAATAATTGCACTAGATACAAAGTATACTGGTGACGAACCCGAATGGGGCGATGCATCTGAAATTGACCTTAAAGAATATAATAAACGGCTCGATCGTGGGTTAAGGTTTTATGGTTATTATTGTGATTCTAAAACAATGAAGCCGTGGGTTCTTGATTGGATGTCATCTAATGGTTTTACCAAAGAGCAAGTTGATATTATTAAAGTGGCTCCGCCGTCCTATGTCAATGGTACGGTTGGTAAACTCATTCGTATGTTGAATATGGGAATGCCTAATAAGAGAAACATTAAGAGCTGGATTAAATCAGAGTTAAATGATTCGCTTTATGAAATTAATCGAATGATGAACGATCCAAAGCGAATCTTTGATGACGAAGCAAAGGCAGATATTCCTAAAGTAAAACCGATATCACCTCTAAAGCGTGTAGAGAATAAAATAAATGAAGATATTATTGTTCCTCTTGAGATGCTTTTAGATGATATCATTAGTATCAAACCAGATACTGCTCCTGCAAAAATTCCAAATATGGATATTGGTAGATTACTTCGTAGTAATAATGCTGCTGGTAATGGAGTTAAATATGTTGTTGAATGGATTAATAAACATCTCGATGAGTTTAACGAAGCGTATAACAAAACCGATGAATATGTTGTTGAAGGTTATTCTTGGTTACGTCGTCCTCAACTAAATAGGATTATAAAGAACTTTGAAAAAATGCTGGATGATACTAAGATTTATTCACGAAGCAAAGTTAAGACTCGTAAACCTCGAGTTAAAAAACCAAAGGCTGTTGATAAACAAATTACTAGACTTAAGTATGCTGCTGCATCAAGTGAATATCAACTAACAAGCGTTGATCCAACGAGCTTACCGTTTTCGCAGAGAGCTTACTTCTTTAATACTAAGAATCGCCAACTGTCAATTTATTATGCTAGTGGTAATGCTGGGTTTGAAGTAAAAGGAACTTCTCTAAAAGGTTTTGATGAAGAACGAAGCATTATAACAACTCTTAGAAAGCCTATGGAATTTCTACCGATATTATTATCAGCCACTCCTAAAAAGATCGATAAGGTCTTAGAAACACTGAAAACCAAACCCCGTAAAGGGAATGGCAGAATAAACGCAAACATGATTATACTACGAACACTTGATACTAAATGAAAAAAACCGACATTAAAAAAACAATAGGGTTAGCAATAACAAAGGATGAATTAATTTTAAAAACAGAACGGTTGGTATTAAAAGATAAGATTGAGTATGCTCAGGCTGTATGCCAGATATGTTTAGAATTAGAGCTTGATCCAGAAGATGTTGCTAAATTAATTTCAGGGCCATTAAAAACTAAACTAAAAGTTGAAGCTCAGAAAAATAATGTTTTACCTAGATCTAATACAGCCACACTTGAATAATGAAGAACTATACTATTGAAATAAAATACTCGAATGGTATAACAGAATCCTTTGATATTAAAAGTAATAATATTGAATGGTCTATGGATCAATTTCAAAGAAACCGAGAGCCGTTTAAATGGGAGGTAATTAAAGAAGAACAATTAAATGATTAACTTAAGTATAGATACTAGCACTTCACCGATAGATGCGTGGAGTACAGTGACTGCAATGTCGCTGCATTTTAATTCTGAAAGAGATTATGATGCATTTAAATTTAGTTTTAAAGGTCCTCGTTGTAAAAGAGAAACCTTTGAACAAAACAAAAACCGCTTTCAATTTGAAAAGTTGGCAAGGAAATATCCATATAGAAACGATATTATTCTATACTCATTAGCCAACCTTTTAAGCGGAGAAAAATGGATTGGTAATTTTACAGATAGCGCATATGATAAGTGGAAAGCCAAAATGCAAAGTGTCGAATACACTTATAAAGAAGAGATGAAAACCTTAATTGAACAATCTCCATATAAAACTTTTGATGAAATGATATTACCGAAAGACTTAACTGATGTTCCTTATATATATAAAATGGTGCAAGGTGGTAATGTATCAATTGAGACTTTAACTATTCTTAATATCATATCATCTTATACATCAGATCTTCAGTCTAAGTTAACGGACCCTCTGGGAATATCTTCTGAACTTACTTTTAAGATTAGGAAATATACTCCTTTTCTTAGACCGATGATAGACATTAAAAAGTATGCTGAAATAACTAGAACTTTATGGTTTACAAACGCAGAAATTTAGTGTATAATATACAAGGAAACAAACAAACAATACAACGTAATACAAAACAAACAATACAAATACTATGTCATTTGATAAACTAAAAGCAAATCGGTCAGCAGCAATTGGGAAACTAGTCGCAGAAGCTGAAAAGGTCGGAGGTAAATCCACTAAATCTTACGGCGATGATCGTGAGTGGAAACCTACCGTGGATAAAGCAGGTAATGGTTATGCCGTTATTCGTTTTCTTCCAGTGAAAGATGGTGACGATTTGCCGTGGGTTCGTTATTGGGATCATGGATTCCAAGGGCCAACTGGTAGGTGGTACATTGAAAGATCGCTTACATCAATCGGTAAAGACGATCCAGTATCTGAGATTAATAGCCGACTGTGGAATACAGGTAATGAAGCTGACAAAGATGTCGCTCGTTCACGTAAACGCCGTCTACATTATGTCTCAAATATCTTGGTGGTATCTGATCCAGCTAACCCAGACAATGAAGGAAAGACTTTCCTTTACAAGTATGGTAAGAAGATCTTTGATAAAATTATGGATGTTATGCAGCCACAATTTCAAGATGAGAAAGCAGTTAACCCATTTGATTTTTGGGAAGGCGCTAACTTTAAGTTGAAGATTCGTACTGAACAATGGAGGAACTATGATAAGTCAGAATTTGACAGTCCTACTCCTCTCTTTGATAACGATGAAGATCGCCTTCGCGAAATTTATGATGGACTATACAGCCTATCTGAATTCACCGATGAATCTTCATATAAGTCATACGACGATCTAAAGCGCAAGCTGATTGAAGTTCTTGGTGCTGAAGAAGTTAATGGTGTACAAGTTCTCACTGAGCCTTCTGCTCCAACTTCTCCAAAGGTTCAATCAGAACCAGAAGTTACTACTGAAGAAGTATCATCAGACGTTAGTGATGACGATGATGATGACGATTCACTTAGTTACTTTGCTCAATTGGCCAAAAGCTAATTTAAAACTAATTACAATATCGCCATCTAGTTTAATTACTAGGTGGCGATATTTTTATAAAGCCATTGCAGACCCAGCCAATACATTATCGGTTGATTCTGCAATAGTGTTTTGCGTGGATTGTGAACTATTATTAGTTACATTCCCACCGTTATTATTAATAACATTGACAACTGGAGCAGCATTCATTGCGCCACTTTCTGATAGTGTCTGACTAACACTATCAACGTTTTGTGTTTTATCCATCTGGGCTGGTTTTAATTGATCAGCGGATGATTGGCCATTTAATAATAAGTTAAGCTCTTCTCTTTTTTGTTTTAACTCAAAGGCTGCATTATTAGCCTTTCTTTGAGCTTGCTCTGATTGTGCACTTAATACATCCGCTTCTGCATCACCCCGCCCAAAGAGTTTCATACGCTCTTCGCCTGACTCTTCCAGAAGTGTTACTGATTTTTTATTAAACTCTTGTTTCTCTGCTTCTAATCTTGCAATATCTTCAGCCAATTTTTCTGCTTCTGGATTACCGGCAGCGGCCACTTTATCAGCGTCCACTTTTGCAGATCCTCGTGCGGCAGCTCCTTCAGCGGCAGATGGTTTTGAACCCCAAACAAATTCAAGTAAAGAATCAGGCATTACCTTAAGCATTAATGATTCCTTACTAAACTTATCATATTTTTTATTAGGATCTGGAATTACATTTTTAAGTACTTCCTTTTGTATATTTTGAAGAGCGTCATTACCAGACATAGCACCTGAAATTAAACCAACAGGCGACATAGCAAAGAATTTTTTAACGCCGTCAACAATGAAATCCCAAACGGTTTTTACTAAAGATATAACTCCGCTCTTTAAAAATCCTTTTATAGACGATCCAACAGATTCTATTTCTTTTCCGATATTTGAAAAGAACTCACCAATCGCATTAAAACTGTTTATTATTCTTTGTCCAATAGATGCGAAAAACGAACTAATCTCATTAAAACCATCCAGTATTTTTTCGCCAATAGGTTCAAAGAATTCACCGATTTTTCTCAAACCGCCCATTATACTATCTCCAATAGATACAAAGAATGCACCAACCTTTTTCATGTTTTCTGAGAAGTCTGAAAAGAAATCTATGATCAACTTGAAAGGCATAGCAATAATGTCAATTAGCCAACCAATATATTTGTTAATATCAAAGTCATATAACATTTCCTTGAAATTATCAAATCCTAATAAACCACCGAGCCAGCCAATACCGTCTATCACTAGATTAATAAGTCCGCCAAAGACACCTTTAATGGCACCCTTAATAAATCCAATAAGTCCTCCGGCGATTTTTTGAATAATATTACCTTCGGTTTCGGTGAAACCTTTAAAGGCGCCCATGACTCCATAAACAAGGCCCTCAATAATCATTATAATTTGACCTATAATCGGGATACCTTTTGCTAAGGCACCACCAACTTTAACTCCTATTTTGAAAAACTTTAAAATACTAGTAAAGAACTTGCCGCCCTGCGACCCCTCAGTTAAACCTTTAATTACATTAAATACTGGCTTAATTAAATCAAAAAGACCTTTACCGAGATTACCTATGTAACCGCCAACTAGTTTCACGGTAGTAATAATACCACTAATAGTCGCACGAGCGCCTTTTACAATAGGGCCAAATATCTTATCGAGGCGTTTAAACATTTCACCAAAAGATCCTAACAGCTTGCTAATACGACCACCCTTGCCAAACGTATTAAGCAGGTTAAATCGAAAGGCTTCAAATCTTAATTGCATTCCCACAATCGCGCCCTTTATGCCTGGAAATAACTTATATATGCCTTTTTCAATTTTAAGAAAAAACGTCTTAATACCTTTAGCAAACTCAGTAAAAAACCCAACAATCGCTCCACCAAAGAAAGCTATAGAACCTAATATTTTACCAAGCCATCCACTTTCTTGAATAGCCTCTTTAAACATAACATCTGTTCCTTTTCCTTTTTTAGCAGCTTCGGCTTCATCTTCTTTTTTATTTAAACCCAATTTCCTAGCCGTCATCTTTTCAAAACTAAAACTGTCGCTCTCAGTCTTATTGGCTTTTTTAGTTAGGTTCCGTATTGCTTTTAGCTCTTCTGAATTTGCTAGCCCGCCTGCGCTCATCTTTTTTAGAACTTTAAGACTCTTGGCCTGGGCAACAGGATCTTGTAATTTAGGCGCATTAAGCAAAGAAACCCTTTCAAACATCTTAGGCAGTGGCGGCGGCTTAACTACAGTTTCTTTCTCAGGCTTAACTACAGTTTCTTTCTCATTATTAACTACAGTTTCTTTAATTATTGAGGGTTGGTTAACAACCTTTGATAAATTATCTATAGACCCTTGGAATTCTTTACTTTGTTCTTTAATAGCGGCTATAGAACTTTTAGATGATACCGATAAATCCTTTTGTAAACCCTTGATAGCATCAACATTTTTATTATCGCCATTAATGATCTTAAGTAATTTATTACCATTGCTTAATAATGAATTTGTTTCAATTTTATTGGTAATGCTTCTCTTTAAAGCCGCTATACCAATATCCTTTAATTCATTAAGCCCACCTGTAAATTCTTTCTGTAAAGAAGCAATTATAGGGCCCATAATAGAATTATTATTAGTATTGCTTGGCGTTTCCATCTATATTATATTTATACAGATATCTTTATTGATTTTTCTGCTTTTCGTTCTCTTCTTTTATCCATTCAAGTAATAAGGAAATATAAATTTCCCTCTCCCATGGCATCATATTCTCAAGCTCTGTTAAACTATATTTATGATGTTGCATTAAAGCAAAGTTGGTCTTATAGTAATTAAACAAAGACTCATGAGAGAGGCATACTAGAAAAAACTCTCTGCGCCTGAAAGAACATATGTATTATCTTTTTTACACTTAACGCATTTAAATTGTATTTCCTTTTCAAGCTTCGGCGCGCATTCAATAATTTCTTCGATCTTGCCCATTTGCTCTCGATTAAGACTATTAATAAATTCGTCTAAATCCTCTTTACTCGTTTTAGAAATAGGGTATACTTCATTCTCATCAAAAATGCTTTCAATTACGCTTCTAATATAAAATGAAAACATATCATTAACATCATCTCCAACATCTACGCCTAAAGAGGCAGCTGAAATATAACGTGGGATAATACCAATTTTATCTGTTAGCATTACCTTATCAGGCAACGGCTCTTTTTTATTAACTTCTATTTCATCTAAGTTAATTTCGATTTCGTTAGATGCTTCACAATGTTTACATTTGACAGAAACTTCTGCGACTTCGCCAACGCTCTTTGCTCTTAACTTAAGGAAAATATATTCAACGTCGAAGTTTGTCAGATCATTAAAATTAATATTTCCAAATGTACAAGACTCAATAACGTCATTAATTGCCTTTGTAATTTCTGAAGTCTTTTTAGATTCCTGAGCAAGTAATAATAGCTTTTCTTCTTTAACTAAGAATGGCCTAAATTCTATACTTTTACCATTTGACGGAATGGTTAACGAATATTTTGGAGTTGATATCTTTGGTAAGTTCATATAATTTATATATACAGCTTATTATAGTTGGCCGCGTCTAAAATCACTTCTATTTTGAAAATCTTGAGCCGTTGGAGCTCTTTGTTCACTTTCCACTGGCCATGCTGGGTTATTGGACAGCGAATATCTATTATTAGTTTTTTCGTCATCCCAAATTTTTATATCATTATAAGCAAACTCAACACCAAACTTAGTTAATTCACCTGATGATTGAGAGTATGATATTCCTCTAATTGTTTTAGGAAATACCTGATCTAATTCTAACACGTATGCTTTTCTATCTACCAAATCTGTTTGTATAATTTGTAAGTTGCATTTAAATTCCGTGGCATATTTCATTAAGTATGTTTGAGAATCAACTACAAGGTTAATCCAATTATCAAATACTTGTTTTGGCATCATATCGCCTGGCATATTAAACTCAATGGAAAAGCCTTCATTAACATATCCTGTTGGAACTTCTGATGGGTGTCGGAATAAATCATATCCAAAAGTTTGTAGCTGACGACCAGGCATAACCGTCGAATCAACTAAGTATGATAGCTCTCTAAGATCTTCTTCTGTAACATCTCCAAGTTTTCCTATTAACGAGCTCATCCCTGAAAAGTCAACCTTGAACCGGTTTGCTAATGCTACATCTCTTTTATTAAAGATAGATTTTAATTTATTAATTGAAGCCATATTATTTTATTATTTGTTTCCTCTGAATTTACGATTTGAATCTCTCCAAACCTTTCTTTTTGTTGCTTTCTGAAAATTTTCGGTTGGCATAAACAATGCGACCTCCCAGAACTTTGGAGGAACTAACATCATAATTGTTTTTACCTGACTGAAAAGATACATCTTGTAAGCGGGTTTAAAATATCTAAATTTCATATTATCATTTAGTTTATTATATGAAACTCTAAATTTTGTTCTTACTTTTGAGCCTGCTCTATTTTCATCAACCTCCTGAAGCATAAATTCTCTCATTCGATCAAACAATCGCGCTCTGTCATAAGGATGAAGGTAATGTAAATTTATTCCATAGAAACCATCTTTAACAGTCTTCACCGGTATTACTAAAGGAAACGTATCATAATACTCAAGTGTTTTAGCATGCTTTGGATCATACCCATACATAAACACTCGACCAGGTATAATTTTTGGTCTTTTTAGTAAAGCGTCATCGGTAATAATCCGCCTTGGGTTTCTAACAGATCTGAGATATTTTAAGTTATCAAAGAACCACTTTTTGCTTTCCTTTGTATATGGGCCGATGCCAGCTGCAATAGCTTTATCATATTGTTTTTCAAAGGTGCTTGCCATATATTATATTTATAATTTTAGGTTAAAAGCTTTATTCCTAAGCCTTTTATTTCGATTTCTGTCCAAATCGCAAACTTATATCCACGCTTGCTACACCACTTTTCAGCGGCTTCCCATTTACTAATATTCTTAGCATATGTGGTCACTTCGTTTATATACTTTTTAGTTTTACGTGATCTAACCTTTGGTTCCTCGGTTTGTTTCTTTGGTTTAATCTCAATTAAATAAGTATCGCCTGTATTAAAAGTAACTTTAAGATCTACAAAATACCGATGCATTTTTCCATCAGTCTTACATCGATAAGGAATAATATCTTCTTCACTACTCCATTTTAGAACTTGAGATTGATCATCACACCATTTAAAAACCTGACGCTCCCACATAGATCTATACTTAATCTTAGTATAGTCTCCTGCATACTTTGGGATGTTCTTTGGTCTAAATCTTCCAGAATAATACTTCATCTTTCCTTATAAATACTAATAATACTATTTATATGAGCTTATATTTTCCAGAAACAATACAAGAACAAGGAGGACGGCCAGTAATAACATTTACATGTTTACAGGGCGGCGGGGGTGGAGGTGGTACAAATGGAGCCGTAACCTTACCAGGCCCTGTTGGTTTACAAATATCGGATTCTGCTAATTATGGAGGAGTTGAATTAGGAGCCTTAGGAGGAACCGCTTTAGAAACATTTAACCAAGTGGGTAATAAAGGGATTGTTAAGGGTGTTGGTGGAACAATTGATATCATGAAGAAGGGTCTGATCAGTAAGCAAGGTGCAGGTGATGCTGCAACTGCATTTGCATCTAAGAATCTTGGAAAGGTTGGCCAGGCGCTTGGTATTGCAAGAGGCGTTTCAAGCAATCCCAACACAACAACAGAATTTACAGGAACTAATGTTAGAAGCTTTTCTTTTCAATATAAATTGGTTCCTTTTTCTGCTGGGGAATCACGCTCAATTAAAAGTATTATTGACTTATTTAGAATTAATTTATATCCTGAAGGCCAAGCACTATATTTAAAGTATCCACCAAAATGGAGTATATCATACGCAGTATTGAGCGGCAGACAACCGCCAAACCTTCCAAAGTTTGGAGAATGTTATTTAACTTCTTTTTCAACAACATATAACGGCGCAGCCAACGCTTTCTTTGAAGATGGTAACCCTGTTGAATATGATATCAGTTTTACTTTTATGGAGACCAAATCTCTAACTCGAAAAGATATAAAGGAAATTGGTTAATACTAATACATATAAATCATCATGGCTTTACCAAGAAAAATAAAATATTTAGATTACTTTGATACCGTCGAATACGACTTTAGCGGCAAAGGTGATTTTAATACAGTTATCGATATTACTAAAAACGTTATCATTAAAGATAAATCAACTAGCGTTCGCTATTTAAAATATTCAATTAAAGATGGCGAACGCCCCGACACTGTTTCTTTAAACTTATATAATGATCCACAATATTATTGGCTTTTCTTTTTATATAATAATTCATTGAGAAATGGTATAGAAGGTTGGCCTCTTTCTAATTCTCAATTTGATAATATGATTGAATCTGAATATGACGAGTATAGTTTTATTTGTCCAGAGCCAATGCCAACTATATCAAATTCTACAAGGCATTCACAGAACTATTTCTTTCAAAAGTTACCTCTTAATAAAAAATATTACTCTTCTATTAATATATATGTAAAAGACATTAATGATGATTTTCAAAAAAGCGATTTAAAAATTAAAAAAGTAGATCATAACAGGTTTGGTATTATACTCAAAAAAGGAGAAAATAATTTTATAAGCTCATTAGGTATTGGAAACAAAACTGTTGATAATGCTTATCAACCTGAGTCTTTAGGAACTATATATTTAGAAGCAGACGAATCTGTTCTTGGTAAAGAATGGTTAGGGATTATTGAAGAATCGCCATACCAAACAATAACCGAAGGTGGTAAGACATTCATTCCTTTATATTATAACATTAGATTATCTCATGAATTTTTGAAAAACGGTTCTTATCAATATTTTAATAATTTTGTAGTTGGCGAAGAGTTATTAAATCAAGAAATTATTTCTCATTATGATGTAGTTACTAATGCAATCTATAATCAAGAGATATCTTTTCCTCAAGAAATAACATTTATTGAATATGAAAGAATAATAAATGAGCGTAAGAAAGAAATTGTTGTTCCTAAGGAAGACGCTTTAACAGACTTAACATATCAATATAGGACTTTACTAAAATAGTATAAATGGGAATTTTAAATATAGATCCGGATCGGCCTGAAAACCATAGCCCTAAAACGCTTGATGCTGATGGTAATTCAACAATACCATCTTCATATGAAATCGAGGAAATGGTTTTGATCAATGAAGATGGCGATAAAGAAGAAAACTTTAGCAAAATTGTTTCATCTATTAAAATTATTGAAGAGATTTACTCTCCTATTATTACATGTAAAATTTCAGTATCAGATGATGATGATTTTTTTCAAAAGTTTAAAATATCTGGGAAGGAAATTTTAAAGTTAAGATTAACAAAGAAAACCAAAGATGATCAACAATCAATTGATCTTACTTTAGTTTCTTTAGAATATCCAACATATACAAAGTCTGCTAATGGAATTCACATTCAAGAATATGATATTATCTTTATAACACCATTTGGTTATTTCAGTAAAATTCAAACGATATCTGAATCTATTGAAGGAAACATATTTGATATTGTTAAAGAATTATATGAAAGTAAATTAGGAGTTCCAAAAAGTAATATTCTTGTTGATGGGACATGCCCTCATAAAATTAAAACAGTTCTAACAAAGAAGACTCCATTACAATCAATTTCGTGGGTCCTATCAAAAGCGTTTTCTGATGAAGGTGGATCTGAATTAAAGTTTAGCCCATTCTTTATGTGGCAAACAATAAACACTCAATTTAAAGATAAGATTTTAATTACTTCATGGGAAAAGATTCTTAACGCAAAACCTGAAGGAGAACCTTATGTTTATAAAAAGTTTTTTGAAGAAAAGCCTGGAACTGCTGAATATCAAAAGGATGTATTACAAACAATAATATCCTTTTCATCATCTTTAAAATTAAATAAGCTAAAAGAAATTAGCGAAGGCGGTTATGGCAGCCAATTAAATGTTTTTGAATATGATAAGAATTATGTTGCGGCTGAAGAGGTAGACGCTAATTTGTTTATTCCTGCAGAAGAATTTAACAATCCTTTATATTCAATGGACAAGTTTCAATCTCAAGTTAGTAAAATTTTAAAAAATCAAAAGAAAGAATCCAAAGAAACTATTAATAACAATAGTACGCTTGGTAAAGTATTTAGCTTTTCTGCTGAAAACAATAAAAAACAAAGCGGTAATGCATTTACCGGTATTATATCAGCCGCAACAGGAGGAATTAAAGAAGCCATTATTAATGATGCCTTTAAAGCGAAAAGCTTAGCAAAAAATAAAGATTTGTTTTTACATAAACCGGCTCCTTTATATGAAGATCTTCCACCTGGGACGCTAACCACAATTGATATTAAAGAGATTTATAGTCAACGTGAAATCTTCTTTAAATCTTTATCTGAAAATATTTCTCATTCGTGTTCTTTATATGGAGATTTTAATTTAAACCCAGGAAGAAAAATAACAATTAATATTCCTGCAGCTGAAGGAGCAGAAACATCAGATGGTAGTAAAGTTGGCTCAACCGATCTTGATTCAGATTTATCTGGAGATTATACAATTGCAGTTGCTATTCATATATTTAAGAATGGAGAATATACAACTAAATTGAAATTAATTAAACCATTGCAAACTAAAAAAGTAAATTAATATGATAGAAGGATTTGCAACAGCTGTAGTTGAAGATGTTAACGACCCATTAAGTATGGGGCGAGTAAAGGCTAGATGTCTTGAGTATCATACAACTGATATGTTGGCGCTCCCAACCGAAGATTTACCATGGGCCACATGTTTATTTCCAGTAGATAGTGCTGGCGTATCTTCAGTTGGATCACAAAGTGTTCAACTAATTAAAGGTTCTTGGGTAACTGGTTTCTTTAGAGACCCAGGCGATTATCAAGATTTTGTTATTCTTGGAGCATACCCAGGAACTAATAGTGAAGGAGGCATGGGTGTAAGCGGAGGGCCTTCTGCTGCAAGCGGGGGTTTTGTTGGAGCTAATAGCGGATGGGATGGGTTCCCTGCTCCAGCAACTGTAGCCGGTAGTCCAGCAGAAAAAGTAATTTCACTTTGTAAAAGTCAATTACAAGTAAGAGAAACAAATGGAAATAATCAAGGACCAGGTCTGCAAAAATATTGGGATTCCGTCGGATGGGATGGTTATGCTAGTCGTCAGCCATGGTGTGCTGCATTTGTAACATGGATTATTGAACAAACAGGTGTATTAGAAGATAAAGATCGACCAAAGACCGCAAGCGCATTTGCTTATAGACAATGGGCTAATAAACATCCTCATCTTGCTCAACGAAGAGTTAATCCGCAAACAGTATATGCGGGTGACATTGTTGTTTTTAAATTTTCTCATATTGGTATGGCTATTGAAAACTCAAATGGCGGATATGTACAATGTATTGAAGGTAATACAAACGCAGCAGGATCACGTGAAGGCCATGGCGTTTATATTAAAAAACGAGCTCTAAGTTTAATTACAGATTCAATTTCAATTGCAGCATCGCCTGAGAGGGGCGGTATGGCTCCAAGTGGAACTATAGCAACTGGTCAACCCGGGACTCCAACTGCATAAATAAATAAAGAGTATGGCAGAATCTGAAAACATTTCTCCTGGGCAAATCGAATTTAATTTGCCTACGAGTATGGGCGCCTTAGAGTCTTGCTCTCAAACCGTATCATTAAGGAAGACTTTAGGCGGACACCAGTTTGTTGAAGATAATACTTTAGGAGTTGAAAGAATTAAAAGAACTCACGCCAGCGGAACTTTTGAAGAGTTTACTCCAGAAGGTGGAAGGACTGTTGTTGTAGAAGGCGATGATTACACTGCAGTATTTAAAGATAAGACAATTGTAGTAAGTGGTAACGTTACAGTTGTTATTGGCGATTCATGTAACTTAAATGTAACAAATGATTTAAATATTAATGTTGGAGGAAACATGAATGTTAATGTTAAAGGCAATGTTGATACTCGTGTTGATGGAAACGATTTTAAAGCAGTTACGGGTGATGTTGGTTTAAAGACTGGACAAAATTATAAATTAAATGTTCATGCTGATGCTGAGGAAACTATTAATGGCGCTCATCGTCATAAAGTACTTGGATCAGAATTTAATTCTTACGTTGCCGGTAATAAAGTTGGATTCACTGGTATAAATGATACGCAGGTTATTGGTGGATCAAAAGTTACGGCTGTTCCTAATGGAGCAATAACACTTGCAGGACAATCTTTAGATACTGGAATTCAAGGCCCGATTAATTTTAATTGTTTAGGCGAATTTAATTTTACAGGAAGTGACCTTATAATTCAAAAGAAGACGTGGCATCAAAATGACGTTGATGTAATTGGTAAACAACAAAACCACTCAACTCTTGAAGCAGATGGAAAGATCACAGGCTACGCAGATGTATTTGGTCCAGCTGTTTCTCTATCATCACACATCCATCCGTATGGTGGAGTTCACGGTTCTTCAACTGGAGGCCCCGCATAATTAAATAATATGGCTATTAATGTAAATGGGTTTGGAAACAAATTAAGTGGGATAGGTTTAAATCAAGCTATCTCTCAAGTATCTTCCGCCGGCGATTGTTTTAAGGATATTGATAATCTTGTATTAGATAATGTTCAAGGGCAAGTTTTAAAAGAAATTTCTAATTATTCATCGGCGAAAGATTTAACTGATAATCTTGCTAAGATGCAAGAAATGTCGAACACCGTTAAAAAAATAGGTGATGACATAAATGAGTTAAAAGAAAAGAATTTGTCTGACTTATTAAAGCAAGCGTCTGCCGCTGGTATTCTTGAAAGGATTCCACTTATTGCAAATATACAATCAAAATTTGGAGATGCTGTTGAAGATTTAAACAGTTTAGTAGATAACATTACAAGTTTTGATCCATGCAGTGTTGTTGATTTTAAAATTGACTCGAGTGGAGTTGCAAAAGAAATCCCTGCGCCTGGTAAATTTCTAAACGAACCACCAAAGGCGTTCCCATCTTTTACTCCACCCGTTAATGTTAACTATGCGGCTGAAGAAGCTAAAGCCGATTATCGACAGTCAATGGCTCGAATGAGCGATGTTGTTAATGATAAGACGAATGTCTCAAAGACTGAAAGCGGAATGAGCGTGATGTCAAGCTTGCAATTTATCGGACGAGATTATCATGATTCTCTTGCAGGAACAAGAACTCCAGAAGTTTTACCATACGCACCTGAAAGAAGCCAAGATCCTAAAGTTGCTTTACAACAAGCGGCTGATGAAGAACTAAGGAAAAACGAAAAAACGTGGAGCTCAGCGGACAAGCTAGAATTTAAAACTAGAGTTTCTCAATTAATAGATCTTGGAAATAAAGATGGAGGAATAATAGGTAAACACTTTAAAATTAAAAAAGCAGAAGAAGGACCCGAATCATGGACCGGAAACAACTTCTTTAAGATTCCTGATAATATTCTTTCGCCCACAGCAAATAAAAAGGCGGGTGATAGCAAGATAACAAAGGGAACTGTTTCAATAGGCGCTTTAGCATCAACGGGTATAACAATCTATGGTGGTCCTGATTGGAATTATTTAAGATTCCTTTTAATATCTCCTGAAGATCGTCCTCAAAAACTAATTGATTATTGGATTGACGAAAGAAATAAAAATATTGAAGAAGACACTAATAGATTAAGTAACCAATTTGGAATTAAATTGGGAACTCGTAGTTATAATTCAATGTTTGTTGGCGTATATAATGAAGAATTAAAATCAGGTTATAGTGTGTCGAGTACTAAATTTAAAGGAGGAACCGTTTTACAATTAAAGAATAGAGATGGTTCTATATATGATCCTGCTGGAATAAACTCGAAGGGATTAGTTACGGTTGTTGACGCTGCAGAAGGAATCAAAGATTTCTCATTATTAAATTTATATGTTGGCGCTGAACATGTTGAAGCATATAGTAAAACGCAATTACAAAGCGTTCAAGCATACTTATATTCAAGCGGAACACAAGTGTCAACGCTATACACTATTGCACAAGATAAATGGGGTTAATTTTTTTATATAAATAAATAGTATATGAACACCATTCTGTCAGACTTTAACTCACCTAGTTATTCACCGCAGGTTATTTCGGAAAGATATTATACCGATATTAGTGATAGCTTAGTTCATCCAATTTCTGGGCAAGCGATTTTAGCAACAGACATTAGCGCTATTAAAAATAGTATAAGAAATATCATATTAACTCCGGTAGGAACGCGCGCATTTAATCCTTCATTTGGAACTAAAATGCAATCTCTTTTATTTGAACACCCTACTCCAGTTACAGCAATTGCTATTAGAAGCGAAATTAAAATTGCTTTATCTAGATTAGAACCAAGAGTAAAAGTAAAAGAGATTGAAGTTTTTCAACAAGATTTTGATACGAATTATGAAGTATCAATAACATTTATCGCTGGATATGCTCCAGAAGAAGAAGTCTCATTTACACTAAACCGATTAAGATAATTTTATGGCAAACGCAGGAGAACAACTAAAAGTTTCAGAATTAGATTTTGAAACTATTAAGCAGAACATTGTTGATTATTTCAAAAACGGTGAGTCTGAATTGACTGATTGGGATTATGAAAGTTCAAACATAAATAATCTAATTGATGTTCTAGCATATAATACTCATTATAATGCGGTGACTGCTCACATGGCAGTTAACGAAAGCTTTATTGACAGCGCTCAAATAAGATCAAGCATTGTTAGTTCTGCAAAACTTTTAGGGTATGTTCCTCGTAGTTATAGTTCACCAATTGCCATTCTTGATGGTAAATTTCAAGCCGAAGAAACCTCGCCAATTGAATATGTTATTCCAAAAGGCAGTGTATTTTCATCGCAGTTTAATGACGTCTCTTTTAATTTTGTTGTTCTTGATGATATTATTCGTCTTGAAAAGGTAGCCGAAGACGGGGATTATTATTATCAAACAACTGAAGATTCTCCAATTATTGTAAAAGAAGGTAATTTAGTTTCGAGAACGTTTGCTGTAGATGCTAGTGACGATGGAACTCGATATGAAATTATAGATGAAGACATCGATTTAAATACTCTTATTGTTAGGGTTTATCCCACAACAAATAAAAGTGAAGGAAGCGCTGTGGTATTTAATAGGTATTCTAATATTGGCAGTGTAAATGAAGAATCAACAATTTACTTTATATTTGAAAACTCATTTGGTAGATATGAAATATATTTCGGTAATGGTATTTTTGGTAAAAACCTTAATGCTGGTCAGGTTGTTGAAATTGAATATTTAACTACTCAAGGAACTGCAGCCAATGGTTTAAATTCTGGTTTCTCAGTTAACCAAATTAATGATACTAATAATCCTATTGGAAAGGCGGTTTCATTAAGTATTAAAGATAATGGTAGAGTCTTTGGCGGATCCGTTAAAGAATCAAATAATGAATTAAAGATTAATGCAACTAACTCTTTTACTACTCAAAACAGAGCAGTGACCGCAGATGATTATCGAAGCCTAATTCTTTCTAAGTTTGGTTATATTCAAAGTGCAAGCGTATGGGGTGGGGAAGATGCGATTCCTCCTCAATATGGTAAAATATTCATTGCACTTGATACCTTTTCTAATAGCCAACAATACGAAAAGCTTAGTAATTTAAATAAAGAAGAAATACTAGATTATCTTGGTACTAAAAAAATTCTATCTATTCAGCCCGAGATTGTTGATGCGAAATATATTAATATTGTTCTTGATGTATTATTTAAGTATGATACAAACATTACAAGTTTAGTAACAAATGAAATGCAAGCTGTTGTTGAAAGAGATGTATTAATACCTTATAACAATAATGTTTTAAATAAGTTTGATACAATCTTTAGGCATTCTCAATTTGTTGGTGCTGTAGATAATGCTTCACGTGCTATTCTTAATACACACGTTAGAGTGTTTGTACAACAAACTATTGATATTCCTGATGATAATAGCCAAAATGTATTTAATGTTGAGTTCGGCGTTCCTTTAACCGTTGATGATGGCTCTGTTTTGGTTCAAACAACAACAAATATTCCATGGACTGAAAATGGAGATCGCGTATTTTTAGGAGATGAGGCTAAAGCTAACTCATCTCGTGAAAGAAACATATTTCTTTATAAGCTCGGCGATCAAAATTCTATTTCTAAAATTAGAAATGTTGGCGAATTAAATTTAGAGACAGGTGTATTAAAACTTCGTTCTATATTTGCAGATACTCCTGTTAAATTAAAAATATTGGTCCATCCTGAATCCAATGACGTAGTTGGTGCTAGAAACTTTCTTTTAAGAATTGATGAAACTTCAACTAGAATAATTGCTAACCCTGATGAGATTGCTCGAGGTGGAGCTACTGAGTCAATTGATTATAAAGCATTCCCAAGAGAAAGAGATTAATTAAATGATTGAAAGCGTAGCTAGTGGTAATTCAAAGGCTGTAGAAAATTATTCTGCAGCAGATGTTCTTCCTGACTTTTTTGAAAGTGAGGCTAAAAAATTAATAGTCTTAATTAAAGAATATTATAAGCATCTTAATTCCGAACTAGGCCCTTCTTTTGAAATCTCAAATATGGTTTCTTCTCATGATATTGATTTAGCAAGTGAAAAATATTTGGATGCTATTGAAAGAGTCATTGCTCCAAACATTCCGCAATCCGAAACATTAGATCGTCAGCGGCTTTTTAAAATAATTGCAAACTATTATACCAATCGAGGTAGTGAAGAAAGCATTTATACATTCTTTAAAATATTCTATAATGAAGTTGTAACCTTAATATATCCAAAGGACTTTATTTTCGATACAAGTAATGATAAATCCGTATCATCTGATCAATTTAAATTAAGAGACAGCTATAGATATCAAGAGTTTTCATACTTAATCAGTAGTAACCGAGATGCCGCAGAATGGAAAAGCGAATTTAAAAAATTCGTTCACCCAGCCGGATTAAAGTTTTTCACAGCATTAACAATTAGTGCAATTGGTGGAGATACTGCGTTGGAAACAATGTGGAATGACGGGTGTGGAGTATTAACAAAATATCTAAAAGATGGAGAACTGCCAGAAGATCCTTGCGATTTTTGGGAAAGTATTGATTGGGAAAAAGCGGTTGGCAAGCATAGCCCTTTATTCCAGCCATGCGTTGATATGAAATTGGTTTATGTATTTACTGTCTTATATAATAGTAATTTACATTATATTGAATATTTAAGAAATACTATTAATTCAAAATGTTCGAAAGAAAACCTAAGAGCAATTTACGCATCATATGCAATATCTCTTTTAATTACTGATGAACCTTATGGCCAAGTAAAGCGGTGGGACGATATTTATAGAGGAATTGGTAAATATTTAGAACATGGTGCATATACCGATGGATACGCGGATTATACAATTGAATCAACTGAATTAGAATTTAATCCTGGAAGAACCGTTGAAAATGGTAACGCGCGATTTGCTGGTTGGAGTTATGATACATCTGTTGATGATTTTTCCCGTTCTTATACTTGTAATATTGATCCTAATGAAAACGCGATTGTTGATATTAACTCTTGGATTGATTATACAAATGAAGTAATTGATACCGGTGATCGTAAAAAAGTTGACATTGGTAATGGTGTAGATACAACTTTATCTGTTGTACATAATTTTAATACTTATAATATTATTCCTTTACTTAAGAATAATATTACAGGAGAACTTTCGGTTTATTCGCAGGCAGAGTTAACTGATCTTAATACCATCGTCTTTAACTTCTCTTCGCCGCCAGGCATTTCTGAATATTCTGCTTATATTTTTGAAGTTGATGAGGAAGAATATACGAATGGTTATGTTCAAAGTTTTGAAGGAAGTGAAACCGTTGAAACTGATATTAACGGCTCTACATATTGGGTTAAAGATATCAGCCATAACCTTTCACACGATAAGCTAATCTTTTCGGTTAGAGATTTAGAAACTAACGAATTTATTACAGTAAACGCCACATATATTACTAATGATATATTAAGACTAACATTTGCTGAAGAGCCTGGAGCAGCGCCTAATGGGTATTATGTTACAATATATTATAAAGAAGAAAGTAATGATTTTTCTTCCTTAATTGGAAACGGCGTTGATACTGAAATAATAGTCGATCATGGAATTGGATCCGAGGATGTTACTTTTGTTTTAAAAGAAATATCATCAGGCGACGATGCTCAATTTGTATTTGCTTCTATAGTTGATATTGATAATATTAAATTAGAATTTAACACCCCGCCTTCACAAGAGCAATATGAAATTTATGTTAAGCAAGCAAGCTCATCTGGTATTTTAGAAACTTTTGTTTCGTTTAAACTGGGCGATGGAATTAACGAATTTTTATCAACTAATCATAATTTAAATACGCTTAATATTATCCCTGTTGTTAGAAACGCCAAAACTAACGAATTAAATGTTACTGTTAAATGGGAAATTATTAATGAAAATTCAATTTCATTTATATTTGGCGATATCCCAGAAGAAAATGAGTATTATGTTACTGTTTTTAGAGCTGCTACTAATGACAATGCATTTACCAATTCTTTTGATGGCGATGATACTATAATAAGTGGAAACGATTATGTATTAATAGAAGATATTAATAATCTATCAGATGGCAGTTATGGTTCAGTTTCATATGATTATGAAATAGCAAAATATGAAATTAAAATATCAGATATTGAATTATGGTGGGATGCACCATTGCCTATTTCAGGAGATCCTGATAGTCCACCTTTAGGTTTTAGTTTTAATCAATTTTCAAGATTTATTAATTGGTTAAATGTAAGATATGGTTATCATGAAGCATATAACTTTACAACTTCAAATGATAACGACCCTATTGAATTATGGCCTTTAGCAGATTCATGGTCTGCTAGTAATCGGTTTAGGCATAAAGACGCAAGATATTTCATACCAAGCGAAGATGAATGGTATAAAGCTGCTTATTATGATCCTAATAAAAACGGAGAAGGTTTGGGCGGATATTATGAATATCCAACAGGAAGCGATACGCCACCAACTGCGGTTGCAAGTGGAACCGATGAAGGAACCGCAGTATTTGACCAAGATCCAATCAATGATACGGTGGCATCTGTTTATGAAGCAGGTGGATTAAGTTCATATGGTACTATGGGTCAGGGTGGTAATGCTTATGAATTTATTGAAGATGCCGCTAACTCAACGATAGATCTTTTAGAAGAGTTAACGTTTGTAACTATTGGCGATGAGGGTAACGCTGTTGATACCACCGGCTTTGGTGATGTATCATATGCATATGATATCAGTAAGTTTGAAATTACTGAAGGTAACATTGCTGAATATAATGCAGACCCCGCAAATAATCTTCAACCGATTACACTTACCTCACCTCTTCGTGGTACTAATAAACCAGCTACAGACATAACTTGGAACGAATGTGCTCGTTATGTTAACTGGCTTAACGAAAGAGAGGGTATACAGCCAGCATATAATTTTACTGCACCTGGCAGTTCTACAAATATTGAGGTTTGGACTTCTGGCGAAGCTTGGCAAACCGACGGCGAAAATCTATTCAGACATAAAGACGCAAAATACTTTATACCGAACGAAAATGAGTGGTATAAAGCCGCTTATTATAAGAGTGGCGGTACTAACGCTGGTTATTGGTTATATCCAACAGGATCCGATACTGCTCCAACAGCTGTAACATCTGGAACTGTTGATGATACCGCGGTATATGTCGGCGGCGTTGTAACACCTTTAAGCCCAGCTGATGTCACAGAGGCTGGTGGGCTCAGTCCTTATGGTACAATGGGACAAGGTGGTAATGTATACGAACATACGGAGAATACTTTTGATGGCGCTAACGATAACGTGCTATTAAATCGGGTATACCGCGGCGGTAGCTCTGGTACCCTTGCAAACACCTTGGTAAATACCTCACGTGCGTTTGCCGGTGCAAATATCGGGAGCCCGTCGAAAGGTCTTCGTGTCGCAAAAGTAAATCCTGAAGCAAATAGAGTCATCCGCGGTGGATCATGGGGATATGATGTATCTAACTTAAGTAAATCAACTAGATTTCAACAAGCGCCACAACTTTTTGGCACTAATTCAACATTAAGATTGGCTCGTAATCCAAGCGCAATTAAAATTAATTCAGGAACTGCGATTGAGCCAGCAGATAATAGTATTTGGACATATAACGTTAACCATAATCTTAATAGTGAAAATATTATTTTTGCCGTTAGCGAATTAAACACCAAACAAAATATAATAGTAAGCGGCCGAACGGTTGATGCAAATAATTTAGAACTATCGTTTAATGAAAAACCAGAGTTATCTCCAGATTCTTTAAAGGTTTCTGTATTTTATAATGGCGATTCAGGTGATACCTTATTTACTATTGGTGATGGAATTAACAATGAAATTGATATTTCTCATAACATGGGAACTGAAGAAATTATATTTTCTGCTAGAGAAATATCAACAGGAGACTTGGTTCGTGTTTATGGAAAAACAACAGATGCTGACACTTTAAGATTGGTTTTTGAAGATATTCCAACACCAAACCAATATCAAATATATATTAAAAATGTGAAATATATACAAGGCGTTATCGAATATGGAAGCGCTCTTGATAGTTTAACTGCAAATGACATCTTTAATGTCGATTCGGATTATCTCAATTCACTTGTTTACTTTGAACCAGGGCCAGCATCTGAACACATTTGTTGGTATGCAACTGAAAGTAATTCGAATTAATAGAAAAATAAATAAATATTAAAAGTATAAATATAAACAATGGCCGCAATTATTACAGAACAATTTAGAAGGAATACGAAAAATCTTTTTTCGGACGATTTTGCAACCAATAATTATTATATAGGTATTGGTCAACAAGATCCATGGGATGACGTTTTTTCAGCAAACGACGCAGCACCGTTTCCAAACGGTACATTTGGAGATGAAAGGCGATCGCTTGAGCATCTTACTGGTTTATTTAAAATAACAAGTAATAATCTTACTAATGTTATTCCTAAAAATCCATATGATGAATTATCTTCATATAAAGTTTATGATCCATTTGATCCAAGTTGTTTTTATGGATGCCCTGACACTGGATTAAAACCTTGTTATATTACAGTTGGTGTTGATAAACTATTTTTATGTATTGGTAAAGCTGATGATGCAACCAATGCTGGGGTGTTTGATGGGCCGCTTGCCGAAGAAATTAATAATTATGGATTATATTCAAGCGATGGCGGAGCATATGATTGGTCTTATTTAGGTAGGTTTAACCAATATTCATCAATTAATACAAGTTCATTTGTTGCCATTACAGATGATAAGCTGCCGGCAGACTCTTCAACAACAGCTTCTGATATTACTGCTGGAGCAGTTTATGGTTTTAAAGTTATTAATGGAGGTAATATTTATCGCCATAAAACGTTAACTGGTGTAACTCAGGAGCCGTACGAAACCACCGGTACTTTAGTTGGTTTAGATTTTGATGATAATCCTAAAGAAATTGCAGTAATGTTATCAATTGTAATTGATTCTGGTAACCTTACCGCAGACCCTGTCGATGATAGCGCTAAAATTGTTAGCGTCAAATTCTTTAGAGAAGAAAACAATTTCCCATATGAAATTGATTATACTGAGGGTGGAATTGGAGTTTTAAATCAAGAGGTTGCAGCGTGGGGCTTTAAGAAAGCAAAGCTTGTGCTTAATCCACTTTTGGTTAATGAATCAACATTAGGCGCAGGTGATAATTTATTACAACTTGAAAGCGATGTACGTCCAGCCGTCAGTGATAGACAAGAAGCTGTTATAATTCCTCTTATTGCTCCTGCAACTGGATTTGGTGGAATTAAAAGTGAAACTTTGCCAAGCTGGTATGTTGGATTATTTGCAGACACCAGCCTTGCGCCGTTTGTTCCTAATAATACAAAGTATCACCAAATCTCTTTGGTTAAAAATCCGTTGTCATCAACAGCGGGTAATCCTATACTTAATGACGACTTTGTTACGCCAATGCGTATGTTCCAATTAGAAGGCGAAGGCGATCCAGTACAACAAACAATACCATCTATTGATAATATTCAAATTGGACCAGGTTGGAAGATTTGGCAAAATGGAAAACAATGCGGCGTAATTGCTTATATTCAGGATGTTGATTCTAATACAACTCAATCACCATTATCGTATTTTTCATATTATTATTATACAGATCATAAATACGGATATACCGCGATAGATCCTGTAGGAGAGCAACTGACATTTCAGTCTCCAGATGGTCAAGTCGTTGGCCAATACACAGGAACAACTATTAAGGAAGTCTTTGAGCCTTCATATGAAAGAGACTCAGGCAGTGTATTATTTTTGGATAACCGAAGCGGTATTCAAAGAGAAGAAGGTCAAAACGAAGAATTAAAACTAATTATACAATTATAAAATGTCAATTACAATATATCCGGAAAATTATTATGACGACTTTAATACACCTGATGCTAATGGATTAACGCCTGAAGATAAAAATTATTTAAGAATTTTATTTAAGCCAGGCCAAAGTGTTCAAGCTAGGGAATTAAATCAGGCACAATCAATTTTGCAAAGCCAGGTTGATAAACTTGGCCAGGGTTTGTTTCAATCTAATTCTCCTATTGTAGGAGGAGGCGCTTCATTTGATGATACTTTACGTTATATCGATGTAGAAGTACCTAGTGATTTTGTATCGACATTTGAATTATGGTCGACCGATTTAGCTAATATAGAATTACAACAAATTAATACTACGCTTACTGCTAGTATTAATAAAGTTGATATTTTAGAAGCTAATGAAGAATCAGAAAACCCTAGTAAAACATATAGGCTTTTTATTCATTATACTGCCGACACAGTTAGTGAAGATGATACAAACCTCGGTGAATTTAGTGCAACTGATATTACAATTGAAAATAAAGAAATTGATACATCCTTTGTTGCTGGAGTTATTAAACAAGGTTTAGCCGTTGGCACAAGTATCAGTAATGGTATATTTTTCATAAAAGGAAATTGTGTTCCTGTTAAAGAACAACTTACAGCGATTGCATTAGATGATGATGAGTTTGTATATTCAGGTTATACTGTATTAACTGTAAGAGAAGATACCGTTAATTATAATGATGACCAAACTCTTCTTGATAACTCAAATGGGTTTCCTAACTATGCAGCGCCTGGCGCAGATCGTTATCAAATTTCACTTAATCTAGCTCTCGTTAAAGACGAAACTCTGGATCTATCTAATATTGTTATACTTGAAATTCAAGATTCTAATATTATTTTAGAAACAAAAGTTGAAAATAATGAAAGCCCGCTAAACAATATTTTTGCAACAAGAACATCAGAGGAATCTGGTGATTATGTTTTAGATCCATTTAGTTTAGAAGTTCGCGATATTTGGGGTGGAGATGGCGAAGATGGAAATCCTGTAGGTAGATTTAATGGATTATACAAATCATTACAAGATTTAAACGAAGCTGGATATCAAAGTGTTACTGATTCTAACGATGATTATGCTGTTACTATTCAACCGTCAACTGCTTATGTTAAAGGTTATAGAGTAGATCTACCTGAGCAGATTTCTCTTTTTGCAAGTCGTGCGCGTGAGTCATATATAGATAAAAATAATGGCGAGTTATTAAAAACTGCGATCACTGCAGATTTAGGAACATATGTTGAAGGTTACATCGATGATACATCCTTTGGTTTACCTGCACTTGATTATGCAAATGTTCAAACTTATACTATGTGGTCAACTGAAGATGTTAACGACTTTGTTAGTGCTGTAGGTACATGTAGAATATCAACTGTTGAAGTGCTTGGCGAAAACAGCGATGGTAAAGTAAGAGCCAGACTATATCTTACCGACATTGCTCGTTCTAATGATAGCAGTCGACCATATCGTGATGTTAAACGAATCGCAGTAGCAAGTGGTGTAGAGATAACTAATGTAGGAACTATGGACTTTATCGTTGAACCAAAAAACGGTAAGCGTATACATGATACAAATATTAGTTCATCATTCTTAAATCTTCCATATCAAACTGTTAAAACAGTGAGTTCTTTAAAAGGAACAGAAAAAAGAATTTTAAATGGCACAGCTCAACTTGACTCAGATGATTCTAAAATAAAAGTAACATTTACGGCTGAAGATAATGGATTTATCGATAAGAGTAAATCCAATATGGTTGTAATGGTTGATTATGGCAGCGGTACATATAAGCATGTACCAAACGCTGATTTTGAAATTATCGGATTGGGAACTGGTTCAGCCGATATTATAACTATTGATTTAACAGGCTTTACGCCATCAGCTGATGATCATAATGTTAGATTATTAGCAAGCGTTGAAACAAATATTTCTGAAAGGCTAGGAAAGAAAGTTAAAACTTTAGTTACTAATTTAGATGTAACTTCTAAAATTCCAGATGACAATAACCCAGAGACAACTGATGAGTTTAAAGTAGGAGACAAAATAACGTTGGATGGTGTTTACCATTTAATTAGTGTTGATACAACTGAATGGGAACTGGTTAACGACGGCCAAAGGAAGAACCGTTATCAGAAAGCAAGTGTTCGCTGTTTAAAAGATGGAGCGACAACAATTTCATATACTCATTGGGATTTTGTTGGCAGCGGAAATTTTTATACGGTTAACAGTTATAAGTATGCAGATGATTCACAGGTTCCTTTAGAAGAGATTCCTATTTTCCAACAAACAGGCTTACACGATGTAATAGACCTTAGGTATGTTGAAACATCAAATGGTAGGTTCTCTTTAGATCCTTATAGTACCGTTGAAATGGAACTAGATTTTTATCTAGCTCGTAAAGATTTAATAACTGTTAGTTCAAATGGTATTTTCTCTATCTTAAAAGGTGAAGCTGATTTGAAACCAAAGTTTCCATCAGTTCCTGATGACTCGATGATTCTATTCAACTTAACACTATTTCCTTATACGTTTACTTTAGGCGGCATAATTAAAGATCGTGTAAATAATAGAAGATACACGATGCGTGATATTGGGCAACTTGATTCTAGAATTTCTAATGTTGAATATTATACTGCTCTTTCTCTTTTAGAAAAATCAGCAAAAGATAAAGGCGTCTATGGAACTGACGGCGAAGAAAGATTTAAAAACGGATTTATCGTTGATGGATTTAGAGGCCACACCGTAGGTAATATTTCAGAAAAATATTATAAGTGTTCGGTTAAAAGAGGGGAAGGTAAACTTTACCCATACCACTTTGGTTCCAACTTACCATTTGATATTGTTGACGAATCTGAAATTGGTACAGATTCAGAATTTAATAAGACATGTTCAACCGGCCGCGTTATTGGTTTCCCATATAAAGAAACTAATTATGTAAACCAAAAACTTGGAACTCAATTTATTAGTGTTCAGCCATATGAAACAATAAACAGTTCAGGAATTATGGAGCTTAATCCAGAAGTTGATACTTGGGTTGATACTAAAACCGATCCTGCAATTGAAACTGATCTCTTTAATGAATTAAATACTACAATATCAAACCTTGCACGTGAAGCAGGAGTTCTTGGTACCGAATGGAACTCATGGCAGACAAACAGAAACACTTTGCTTAGTACTCAATCGGAAACAAACATATTAAGCGAAAGCTCGCTTCTTCTTGGCGATGAAAGAACTCAAGTTACTACTACCGATTTTCAAAGGATACCCTTTAGGCGCGGAGTCGGAATAACAGATATTACAACTCAAAGGACTGATGTTTTTGATACCTCTTTAACTACAACGCTATCAGAAACGGTTGAGTCTGAAACTAGGCGATTGGATCAAACTAGAACTGGTACTTTTACGAGATTAACAGAAGATTCTATTAATAAATCATTAGGAACCTTCTTAACATCGGTATCATATAAGCCATTCATGCGCTCACGTCAAGTATGGGTTAGAGTTGAAGATCTTAAACCAAATACAAAGTATTACGCTTTCTTTGATGACGTTGATGTTACTAAATATGTAACTAGATATACGGGATCTTCCGATGTTTTAGATTTTAATGCAAACGCTAGTACTAACCGAAGCTTTAGGTTTTATAATACGAGATTCTTAAGAGCTAGTAATGGTAGAACTTGGGGAGGACAAAATCCGCGGTCGTTAATTTCGGATTCTGACGGAGTATTACAAGCAGCATTTATTGTTCCTAATACGCCATCTCTTAAATTTGCTTCTGGTGAAAAAACTCTTAAGTTTACTGATTCTCCTCGTAATTTAGAATCTGAAGAAACTAGTAGTGCAATTGCTAGATATATTTCAAATGGTTTGGGTGCGGTTCAACAAGAATCAATTGTAAGTACAAGCGTTCCAAGACTAGTAGTTAGACCGTTACGGGCAAACCGTTCTGTAGTAAGAACATCTATTACGGATGTCTCACAAAGTGTTGATTCATCTTTTGAAGAGGTACAAATTAGTTCATCTACAGCGGTGAACGTTAGAAGGTGGGACCCTGTCGCTCAAACATTCTTTGTTAGAGATACAACCGGTATATATGCCTCAAGTGTGGATGTGTATTTCCAAAAAAGAGGGCGTGCAAATGTAAGAGCCTATCTTGTTACTGTTGAGAATGGTTACCCAACAAACAAAATTCTTCCTGGCAGTGAAAGAGTATTAAAGCCAAGCCAAATAAAGACTTCGAATAACTCTTCAATTGCAACTAAGTTTGAGTTTAAAAAACCAGTTTACCTCAATGGTAAAACCGAGTATGCTGTTGTTATATTCTCAGTTGATCCATCATATACAGTGTATATTGCTGAAATGGGTGGAGACAAGGTTGATTTAATTACAAACCAAATTATTTCTAAGCAGCCTGCAGTTGGTTCATTCTTTACAAGTAGTAATAAACGAACATGGACCGCTGAGCAAAACCGAGACTTAAAATTCAAGTTAAGAAGAGCTACCTTTAAAACTGGTAGAGCTACAATTAAAGCTCAAGCACGAATTGGCGGATATTTAGATTCTGTTGAAATTACTAATGGAGGATCTAGTTATACTACATCAACCACAGTATTAATATCGGCTCCACAAGAACTAAATAGTGCAGGCGTTCTAGTTGATGTTCCTGATTCAACTGCGGCAGAAGCCGTCGCGGTCATTGATGCGAATACCGGTGCTATTGCAGATATTGTTATTACTAATGAAGGTGAGGGTTATATTTCTCCACCAACAATTACAATAGAAGACATTGGCGGAGGCGAAGGTGCTACTGCTGTTGGTTACTTACCAACGATAAAATTTGCAGCGGCAAACCTTAATCAAAGCGCGATGTCAATATCTGGTAAAACCTCAATCGTTAATAAGCTTACACTAAATAATAAGAAATATAATATTCAGAGTAATACTCCAATTGAATTAAGAGATGTAAATCATAGTGTTAATGCTGGAAATGCTGAAGACACTACACTTGATATTATTATTGGAACAAGCGATAACCGAGTTACGCCAATGCTTGAGAAGAATGGAATCGCTTTAGAAGTAAGAAGTTACTTTATTGAAGAAAAGGGCGGTTATGAAGATGAGAAAAATACTTCTCAATATTATACAAAGAAAATTGCTTTAGAAACTCCTTCAGATCAAGTTGATGTTTATGCTGCGATAAATCGTCCAACTGAAACATCAGAAATTCAATTCTTTATTAAAATGTTTGATGATGAAGACGGCGTTAGAATAAACCCTGATATAACACCTTCTGATGATAATGACCAAAATGAATGGTGGGAAATTACTCCAACTGAACCAAAGGCTGTTCCTGTTAACTCTGATGGTAAAACATATTCCGACGTATTATTTAGAAAGAACTTAGAAGAAGACACGTCTGATATTGACTTTACTTCATTCATTATAAAAGCTGTTATGTGGGGTAAAAATAATACTGATATTGTAACTGTTAAAGATCTAAGAATAATCGCAACTGCATAATATAAGTGGCTAGATTTAAACCATTAGAAAATGAAGCATCTTTGGTTAAAGATTATCAAAGCGGTGCTATTGTTAATACAGATAAAGATGCGTATCAATCAGCGATGGCTAGAAAGAAAAAGAACCGAGAGATTCTTAATTTAAAAAAACAAATTAAACAGTTACATGATAGAATATCTGTTTTAGAAACTCATATTTTATCTGATATAAATAATAATTAAATAGTATATACTTTAAAGATGTCCTTAAACAATAAAACATTTGAAACAGTAATTTCCACAGACACCTTTAAGCAATGGGCTGACAAGTGTAATGAGTTAATTAATGAAATTAACATAACTGAAATACCATCTATTGGTGGTGTTGTTGGAATAGCCAATAACCAAACAATAACTGGAAACAAAACCTTTGATGGAACTAATTCTTTTGCAAGCGCATCTTTTGCCGGAAATTTAAATTCCGTTAGTATTACTTCAAGAAATTTAGTTATTGGCCAACTGGATCAACCAGAGGTTACATATACTAAATTTTATGATCCAAATATTACTTTTCAAAAGTCAGGATTAGATCCTGTTGTATCTCTAACATTAAAGCCGGCTGAAACATCTACCCTATTAATTACTGATGGTAATTTACAAATTGACGGTAATTTGGATATCATCGGGGGACTTGAAGCAAGTGGTTTCAGTGTTGATGGCGGAGGTAACTTATCGGCCGACGGCGGATTAAGTTGGGGGCCACTCGATTCTTACCTTCAAGATGGTCTTGGTTTAAAAGTAAATGTCGGCGATATTGAAACTACAGCTGGAGGATTAATTGTAACTGATGAAATTGTTTGGGGCGGAGGAACATTATTCTCTGGAGGTAATGCCGAATTTAATAATAATTTGTTTATTGATGGAGATTTAATTTCTATTCGTGGAAGCGCGCCGGTTCTTTCTTTTCCAGATTTATCTGTAGGCTATGATTGGGTAATTCCTACAAGTAAGCCGCTTGAAGATTCTATTCTAAGTTGGGACATCGGCGGAGATACATTAGAATGGGTAACAAAAACAGATTTTGCAGATGATATTGAATCAGCTGTTGCCAGTAGTTTAACAGCAGCTAACTTCTCTATTCCAGTTCAACTTATGCCTGTTGGAACAATCATTGCTGTTGATGCAGATGTTCTTACTGGTTGGAATACAGCAGATGAAGGGAATGGCCTTGCATATGTTGAAGATGCTGAATTTTCAACATGGCTGGTTCCAGATGGAGTTAAAGAAGTTTCATTTGATTCTAATGATACAACTTATGAAAAACTTGCTAAGTTAATAAATCCAAGTTTAACAACCTCTGGAACCGTCACTTTACCAAATTTATATCAAACTGCTCCAACTGGGCAAAATTATATAATGAAGGCGTCTGAAGATAGAGTTATTAATTTCCGTTTAACAAATAAAAATAACTTATCTGGAGGTATTGGAATTAAACTCTTCGATGCTGCTGGAGTTCAACAATCATTCCTTGATATTAATGGCGGATCTATTGCAGTAAACTACAACAGTAAAACAATAGATCTTACAAATAGTGGAAGGCAACTTAATGTAAGAAGCACCTTTGATCCGTATTTTGCAGATACTGAAAATGGTTTCGTTGCAGGTTATACAACATCAGGCCAATTAAGAACGAAGTGGCCTGTTGCAAATGAAGATGCAGTAAGTAAAAGTTATTTAGAAAATCAACTTAATGTTGTTAATAATGATTTAGATACTTTAGAAACTGAAGTTAATACATCTCTTTCAAATACTCTTGCATCGGTTGAAGCTGAAAACCAAATTCTTTTAGATCGAATTAATGTTTTTGAAAACGTTGGCCGTATTTGGAAATTACCTGCACGTGAAGGTAACTTAACAATATTTGAAAATGCTAACACTAGTTCAGGTAATCAGAATTCTAAGGATGAAGTATATCTAACAGGGTCTGCCGGTAATAAACTTTGGGGAACGGCGCTGGCTCCTGGTTTGAATCAAGAATGGATGTATATTACATCTGATGATAAGATGGCAACAGTTCATACTGATTACTTTGATTATGGAACTCAAAACTATACTGATGGCGCACCAATTGCAGCGTTATCTCCAATTACTGGAACATGGGCAAAGGCAAAAGAAATCATTCCAAATGGTCATCGCACGATGATGATTGATGAAGATGGAATTCCATATGCTTGGGGTAAAGAATCAAATTATTATGGATTACGCGGGCAAGGCGCGTATATAAACCCAGAGAATAATTGGGTTTCAAATGGTGGAAGCGGGTTAACTGTTGATCAAATTACAGATCATACGCCGATACCATGTATGGTTCCAAACGCAACCGCGATATTCAGTT
>Ga0208660_1000028_pt1 | contig 46639 bp, 45 predicted proteins | sample DEB08_DNA_13_FD_184527 | JGI IMG/M metagenome (GOLD analysis project Ga0208660, IMG submission 184527) | Aqueous microbial communities from the Delaware River and Bay under freshwater to marine salinity gradient to study organic matter... | ecosystem: Environmental > Aquatic > Marine > Coastal ... | reverse complement strand
AAGCCGAGAGTAATGCCGAGAGTAATGCCGAGAGTAATGCCGAGAGTAATGAAGAGAGAAATACAGTGCAATCAATCGATGCGCGTTAGCACCAGCAATCCCACGCTTAAGGCCGGCGCGGCATCCAGACGCGCGATGTGGACAGTGGCGATATTCATGTTGTTGTCTGCCTGTGCGTCTCGGCAGCAGGTCGAGTGGCTGCCTGATTTGCCTGACCGCGCGTTCTTCGAAGCGGCATACTCGGAGGATAGCGTTAATCAGACGTTGCAAACGAGGGAAGAATATCTTGGGTGGATTAAGAGTTTCTATACCGGAACGCTGCTCTATCCAACGGGATGGTTTGATGTGCAGGAGCGCGTTCTGTCGACCTCCTCACCAGAAAATGTCGACGCGTTTGGTCCACGGATAGAAGAGATGGGGCGACTCATTGCGGCAGAATGGGCGAAGGAGAACAGCGCTCGCGCGATCGATAATCGTCTCCTTGCGCTCTGGGGTGCAACGCTGCAGTCGGCGACGCCGGGCAATCAGCGCCTCGAAGTATTTGATCTCGTCGCTAGCGACGTTCGGCGTCTGCTAAGCCGAGAGCTCGACAAAGCGGCTATCGCCGATTCGCGTTACGACGAGCTTTTAGGGCTCGATTCGTTTGGCGATTTTTGAACAATCAACCGGGAAACACTGATGGCAGAACAACGCAGCGCGGTTTTACAGGCTGTGCAGGACTGGGTCAGCGAATTTGTTGTCGGTCACAACCTTTGCCCTTTTGCGGGTAAAGAACTGCGAGCGGGGAGAGTTAGATTTGTTGAGACGCCTGCCGCAGACATCGAATCGCTTCTGCATAGCCTGAGTGAGGAGTTAGCGTTGCTTGTAGCCGACTCGAGTATCGAGACGACGCTGCTAGTCCATCCCCACGTGCTCAAAAGTTTCGCTGCCTATAATGACTTTCTAGACCTTGCGGATGGGTTAATAGAAAGCATGGCTCTAGAGGGCGTTGTTCAGGTGGCAAGCTTTCATCCAAGCTATCGTTTCGCGGGTACTTTGCCCGCGGCCCCCGAGAATCTGACGAATCGTTCTCCCTCACCGATGTTGCATCTACTGAGGGAGGAGTCGATCGAGGTCGCGGCCGAATCGCATCCCGATATCGGCGCTATTCCCCAGCGCAATATCGAGTATTTAAACGACCTCATGGCGCCGCGCTAACGGACTTTCGGAAAAGCTTTAGAGCGACGGCTTACCGTTGGCTTTTTTCTTGGCTTTGCCCGCCTCTTTGGTTTTCTTAGCCTTTGAGGTAGCCGTTTTGGCCTTGGCTTTCGCCGCGGCTTTTTCGCGCTCACGCTCGCGGGCTTTCACGCCAGGCTTCGATTTCTTGACGGGCTTGTCGCCTACATCGCGTTTAGATTTCGAGCCTTTGCCAGGCTTGCTGTCTTCAAAAACGCGACCTCGGTCGTCGTCTGAACGTCGTGCGGGCGAGCGCTTCGAGGGTGCCTTAGGTGCTTCGCCTTCGCGGCTAATATTGAGCGTCTGGCCAGCAACCCACACTTTTTTTAGGCCAGCGTAGATGTCTTCGGGCATATCAGCAGGCAGGTCGATCGTGCTGTGATCGTCGAAAATATTGATTCGGCCAATGTTTTGGGCATCGATATTCGCCTCATTAGCTATCGCGCCCACGATGTTGCCGGGCATGACCTTGTGGATATGGCCCACCTCGATACGGAAACGTTGCATACCCTTTTCAGGCGGTGCGTCTTTGCGTGGGCGCTGTGGTCTTTCTGAGCGCTCCGAACCTTTGCCGCGATCGCGCGTGCGAGGCTGATCATTGCCGCGCGATTCCCACGCCTTGTCGGCGCGTGGGACTGGCTTATGCTGAAGCAAAAGAGGTGAGTCGCCTTGTACGAGTTTGGCGAGCGCAGAGGCAATTTCGATCGCTGGGACATTGTGCTCGTTCTGATATTGCTCGACTAGGTGTTTGAACAGACCGAGGTCTTCTGTCGCCAGGGTGTCGGCTATTGCCTGTTTGAACTGCGCAATTCGCTTATCGTTAATAAGTTCGGTTGATGGCAGCTCCATCAACTCGATTTTTTTACTCGTGGCGCGTTCGATTGCGTTAAGCATACGGCGCTCACGGGGGGCGACGAATAAGATTGCATCGCCTTCGCGTCCAGCGCGGCCTGTACGGCCAATGCGGTGGATATAATCTTCGGCGTGGCTGGGCACATCGAAGTTAAAGACGTGTGTCACAGCCGGAATATCCAAACCACGCGCCGCGACATCAGAGGCCACAAGGATGCGCAATTCGTTGTCGCGGAATTTATCCAGCGTCTTTGTGCGGTGGCTTTGGTCCAGATCGCCATGGATTGGCGCGGCCTGATAGCCCCATTTATTCAATGACTTAGAGACAATATCAACGTCGGATTTGCGGTTGCAAAAGATAATCGCGTTTGTGCAGGCGTCGCCTTCGGCGTCGATCAATTTCCGTAGCAATTCGCGCTTTTCAGTCGGTTCTTTGGGTTTGGCAGAGGCTTTGAACATCACAACACCTTGCTTGATGTTCACGTTCGTTGTTGCCGCACGGGCCACTTCAATTTTTGCAGGATTCGACAGAAATGTGTTTGTGATCCGCTCGATCTCTGGGGCCATTGTCGCACTAAAGAACAGTGTTTGGCGGGTGAATGGCGTGCGCTTGAAAATTTCTTCGATGTCGGGGATGAAACCCATATCGAGCATCCGGTCGGCTTCGTCGACGACCATGATTTTCACATCGGTTAGAATCAATTTGCCGCGCTCAAGGTGGTCCAACAAACGGCCAGGGGTCGCGATCAGCACGTCCACACCCTTGTCGATCAGTTTGTCCTGATCTTTGAAGCTGGTGCCGCCAATCAACAAGGCTTTCGTCAGTTTGGTGTATTTGGCATAAGCATCAAAGTTTTCAGCAACTTGTGCAGCCAATTCGCGTGTTGGTGCAAGGATCAATGACCGTGGCATGCGTGCGCGTGCCCGCCCGCGGCCCAGCAGTGTAATCATTGGCAGTGTGAAGGCAGCGGTTTTGCCAGTACCTGTCTGGGCGATACCTAAAACATCGCGGCCTTCAAGGGCGGGGGCAATCGCGCCGGCCTGAATGGGGGTAGGTGTGTCGTAGCCTGTTTCAGCAACGGCCTTGAGAACCTTGGCGTCAAGGTTCAAATCAGTAAACTTAGTCATATACGTCCTATGTCTGCGGATCGGTCCGCAAAGGTGAAAGGACGCTTGTTCAGCGCGTCCTGCGTCAACAGCCATTTTTGGCTGTGATTGCAGCTAACTTAATTGCTGCACTGCGTCAAGAAGTCCCCCTAGCCAAGCGGTGGATCACCGCGCCTTTGTTGCTGTTTCGCGCATCAATGCAAGGCGGCGGAACACAGTGCCGTCATCCTGGTTCAACAATTCCAGCAAATGTCGCACCAGAGGGCCGATCATTGGTGTCGTATTCGCATCGCGCCAAATCGGGGCAAGCAAGTGCGCCTCAAGATCGCCATTCAGGACCGAGAAATCTTTCATTCCCATTGGAAGGGGCGCTTTGTTGCGGTCTTCGATGCGGAAAGGCTTTTGCGGGGGACGGCCGGAAAAGCACCGTTCGGATTCGAAGATTTTCATGAGCGAAAACAGAATGTTCAAACGTGCGGCAAGGTTTCGGTCAGCTTCTGATTGGCCGTGTTCAGCAAAGGTGATCACCGCTGATATTAACCAACGTGTGGGCAGGTTGTTCAATAGCCATTCTTCTTGCTCGGCCCACATACGCATAAACAACGCAGGTGCTGCGTCAGGATAGGTATGCTTGCGCAGGTGCGACACCAAAAGCCCATGTAGCAATGCCAATTCGCAATGGCCCGCCAGTTCGCCCAGCAACATATGCCGTTTCTTGGCAACGCGGCTGAGACCTTCGGGACGCGGCAAGGTTTGGGCTGGTAACGGCTGATCTTTGAGCAATTCGAAATCCACGTCGTGTGGTGGCAGATCAGGTCCGGTTAGCAATGCGCGCCGTTTTTGGTATTGCGGGACAAGTGATCCGATACCGTCTTGGAATGTTTGGGGTGGCTTGCGCACGAATGGCCTCTTGGTGATTTGAATGTGACGTGTCGCTATGACTATTCATGACGGGTCTTGGAAATGGCGTCCAGTACCTGTTGAAACAGCGTCGCGGGGACAGTGCCTTCGTATCGCCCGCGCCGCCCGAAAACCCGCAGTGGCAAACCCGTGCGGGCGGCGTGTCGAAAGCTTGCCTCGGTCATGTTGATGACGCCAATTTCTGCTCTTTGGCAGCCGTCGATGCAGTGGGTCATCAGTCGGTCGTGTCTTTTGTAGTCTAATCGGACATCGCCGGATTACATCGCGTTGATGATTGGCCCATTGGGGACGCGGCGCCGAATGTTAGTGAGCACACCAAAGGCGCGCTCGCCGTCGCGTGCGATAGAAACTGGTCGCACGGTCATGGTTGCTTTGTTGTCGCGAAAAATCTCGTGTTCGGAGGTGACAATTTGGGCAAACCCGGTCCAGCTATCGGTGCCTGCGATCACGCCTTGGCGCGGCGCGCAGGCCCCCAATCCGAGTATGATAAAGAAAAGGAAACGCCACATGACGTACCTTGCCTGCATGATGGTTAACGAATGCTTAAACCATCATCTCTTTTGTTGCGGTCAAGGTCACATCAGGATAGTCGCGCCCAACGCGGTCAATGTCCCACTGCAGCCGTGTCAGATAAACGGTGTCGCCGTCATTGTCAGTCGCGATATGCTGCTTGTTGGCATTGACGAACTTGTCGACAGCAAGCTGTTCGCCTGCCACCCACCGTGCAGAGGTGAATTGTGACGGTTCAAACCGGACGGGCAGGCCGTATTCCATCTCGATCCGGCTGGCGAGGACTTCGAATTGCAGCGGACCAACAACGCCGACGATAAAGCCAGAGCCAAATGTAGGCTTAAAGATTTTGGCGGCCCCTTCTTCGGCAAATTGCATCAATGCTTTTTCAAGATGCTTGGCCTTCAGTGGGTCACCTGCGCGGCAGGTTTGTAGCAATTCCGGCGCAAATGACGGGATGCCTGAAACGCGGATTGCTTCGCCCTCGGTCAATGTATCGCCGATACGCAATTGGCCGTGGTTGGGGATGCCGATGATATCGCCAGCCCATGCTTCTTCGGCCAATTCGCGATCAGCTGCTAAGAACAAAACAGGGTTTGTGATCGACATTTGCTTTTTTGACCGCACATGGGTGAGCTTCATGCCACGTTCAAAATGTCCCGAGGCCAGCCGCAAAAACGCCACGCGGTCGCGGTGCTTTGGGTCCATGTTCGCCTGAACCTTGAACACGAATCCTGTGACGTTCTTTTCTTCAGGTGCGATGTTGCGCGGTGTGGCTGTCTGGATTTGCGGTTCCGGTCCATAGGTCGCGATCCCGTCCATCAGTTCCTTGACTCCGAACGAGTTCATTGCAGAGCCAAACCAGATCGGCGTCATTGATCCGTTTAACAGTGCTTCATGATCAAGCTTGGGCAGCAATTCTTTCGCCATCTCGATTTCTTCGAGGAACTTCTCAAGCAAATGAGCGGGCACATGATCGGCGAGTTTTGGATCATCAAGACCGCTGATCTGGATGCTTTCGGCGATCTTGTTGCGATCCGCACGGTCCATCAATTCCAGTCTGTCGCGCAGAATATCATAGCAGCCGATGAATTCGCGACCGACACCAATTGGCCAAGAGGCGGGTGTCACGTCAATCGCAAGGTTCTCTTGTATTTCATCAATGATTTCAAATGTATCGCGGCTCTCGCGGTCCATCTTGTTACAAAATGTCAGGATCGGTAGGTCGCGCAAACGGCAAACTTCGAACAGTTTTTGCGTCTGGCTTTCCACACCTTTGGCACCGTCGATGACCATCACAGCGGCATCGACTGCGGTCAGTGTGCGGTACGTATCCTCGGAAAAATCAGAGTGACCGGGCGTGTCCACCAGATTGAAACGGTATTTGCCGAAATCAAACGACATCGCAGAGGCCGAAACCGAAATACCGCGATCCTTTTCCATCTGCATAAAGTCTGACCGCGTGCGCCGTGCTTCGCCCTTGGCGCGCACCTGACCCGCCATCTGAATAGCACCACCATAAAGCAGGAATTTTTCAGTCAGCGTCGTCTTGCCAGCGTCGGGATGCGAGATAATCGCAAAGGTCCGGCGGCGGGCGATCTCGGGGGGAAGGGGCGGGCGATTTGTCATGGATCACGCTTTATGCGCTTGGGCGCAAAAGGGCAATCGCGGTGCTGCGCTTAACGAAAGTTTTGGAAAGTCTTGCTAGGACTAAGCAATGATTGGGCGTGTTTTAAATTGCATCATATTTGTTTGTTTGGGTTTGTGGCTTGCCGCATGCGGCGGTGGCGGCGGCAGCGGCGCCACAGGCGGTGGCAACGTCCCTGCACCCGATCCACGACTTGCGCGACTTGATACCTATCAAGCGCAAATACTGCGCGTGCTTGGCGATCCCAGTGCCGGTGTATCTGCCATGCCGCTGACATCCGTTGACGCGATCCCGATTGAAGGCACTGTGTCTTTCGTAGGCGCGGCCACGATCCGTGTTGAATTGCAGGCTGCGCCCTTGGTGCTGTACGGCGATGCGGCACTCGATCTGGATTTTGCCACGGGAATAGTGAACGGGTCTTTGGTGAATTTCTTTGGGGCTGCGCCGCAAGGTCGCGTTGAAAATTATCAAGGCGAAATCACTGTGGCAGGTGACCGGATCGCGCAGAATACGACACTTGATTACAGTGGAACTTTGCAGACGTCAGGTCAGGTGCTGGGATTTGATGGAACGCTGGATGCCTTGTTTTTAGGCACTTCGGTCGCGGCGATTGCTGCCTCTGACTTAGAGGCCGCTGTTGATCACAACGGAACCTGGCAAAGTGCCACCGTAATTGTGATTGGCGAGGGGGCCGTCATACCGCCGCCCGACCCGCCGCAAGTATCACCCTAACGCGATGACGCTTTGCGCAATAGCGCTGCGGCCTTGGCAAGCGGGATCAGGTTGTCTTTGACCTCGTAATCAAGATGGGCGCGGTGGCCATGATGAAGGGCTGCCATGCCGTCGGGCAAAGCACCACGGGTGTGTGGATCGACAAGGTGGGACTCAGCGGCGATCCCTTCGGCGTAGATGATGTGATGTTGTTCAAAAACCAGTTGGAAGTAATCAATAAAGCCGCCGCGTTTGCGCAGCACGGTCGCATGATCCACCAAATGGCGGGCCTTTATAAGTACTTCTGCGCGACCAGCGCCCAAAGCGTCGTCGCGTTGGTAGATAAACAGGCGGTGGTCGGCGCGCACGACCAGATCATTGTCATTGTGCAACGCACCTTTTTTGATCACTACAGGTGCAAAGCTTCCGGTGGCGCGTAAAGTTGCTTGGCCTATGCATTTCACGGGCTGGCGGCCTGCGTCGCGGGTCAAGACCATGTCACCGGCCTTCAAGGTCTCGATTTCACGCATAGCGCCATCGGCCATCGTGATTCGTGTGCCGCGCGCAAATGATCCGCTTGCGGCCTCTGCAAAGCGTTTGGTGGCGGTGTGACGGGCAATCCCGACCAACCTGTAGTCAACCATCGAAAGCATTTCACCTAGTGGCAATACATAAACCTCGGCAACCATGTCGTCTTGGATTTCGACCAGTATCAAGGCCTCATAGGTGCCGCCATCAGGGGCCATCAGGGTCAGGCAGCAGTCCAGATGCACGACATTCTGGGACTGATCCAAGCGGCGCAACCCGTCCGGTCCAGAGAGCACTTCAAGCGCGTGCAATGGGCTGCATGCTTGGACTTGAAATACATCATCCATCACTAATTCATCGGCGAACGATATCTGCTCGCCTTTCATAACGCCGTCGCTGGCGATCACATCGCTGGCGACAAAAACATCGATCGTGAGGGGGCGTTGTTCCATAGCTTGGGGTTACACTGCCTTTGGCCGCGCGCCAAGTATGAACGAAAAAGGCGCCCAGTCGTTTGCCCAACGCGTGTTGCAGTGCTAGATCGCAAGGCGAAGTCTTAACATAAGGAAAGCACCATGGATCTTGGTATCAAAGGAAAGCGCGCATTGGTTTGCGCATCGTCAAAGGGTTTGGGGCGCGGATGTGCGGAAAGCCTGGCCGAAGCGGGCGTAAACCTGGTGCTGAACGCGCGCGGTGCAGACGCTTTAGAGGCAACCGCAGCAGAGATTCGTACCAAATACGGTGTTGATGTTGTGGCCGTTGCTGCCGATGTCGCAACCGAAGAAGGGCGTGCGGCATTGCTCGCAGCAGCTGGTGACGTGGATATTCTGGTCAATAACGCAGGCGGGCCGCCTCCTGGGTTGTGGTCCGATTGGGACCGCGATGATTTCATCGCTGCCCTTGATGCGAACATGCTGGCCCCGATTGCGCTGATGAAGGCCCTGATGCCCGGCATGATCGACAAAGGCTGGGGACGTGTCGTCAACATCACGTCAGGTTCCGTCAAAGCGCCAATTCCGCAGTTGGGTCTGTCGAACGCAGCCCGCGCAGGTCTCACGGGATATGCCGCAGGGACTGCCCGTCAGGTGGCGCAGTTTGGCGTGAACGTGAACAACATGCTGCCAGGCATCCACGCAACCGACCGCGCGGTCAGCCTTGATACAGGCGTTTCTAAGGCGCAAGGCATCGACATGGCAGCAGCAACCGCGCAGCGCCAAGCGACAATTCCAGCACGCCGCTATGGCACGAAAGAAGAGTTCGGCGCGATGTGTGCATTCCTATGTTCGCAGCATGCTGGCTTTATCGTTGGTCAGAACATTGTTCTGGATGGCGGCGCGATCAACGCGACTATCTAAAGACTGCTGACGTTGAAAGCGGGCGGCAGCAACGCTGCCCGCTTTTGACTTGTGCTGACCTTGCTCTGCCGCCCATCTGTTGTTAGGTGCGCTATACCCAATTGTTTTCGTCAGGGATATTGCTGTACCCATGCTTCCCCCCCGCCTTGAGATCAAAAATATCGTCAAAGACTTCGGCGGCCGCCGGGTTGTTGACGATGTAAGCTTAACTGTGATGCCTGGGCAGGTGACCTGTTTGCTGGGACCTTCGGGGTGCGGAAAATCCACGACACTGCGGATCATTGCCGGGGTAGAGCAACTTGACAGTGGTAGCATCCATGTGGACGACGCATTGGTGTGCGACGGTGACAATCAACTACCACCAGAGGCGCGGCATATTGGTCTGATGTTTCAGGACTTTGCGCTGTTTCCGCATCTGACGGTCGCGCAAAACGTGGCCTTTGGACTAAAGGGCGGCAAGGTCACAGACCGTGTGCATCTGTTGCTTGAAAAGGTGGGGATGACTGCGCATTTCAATGATTACCCAGACCAGCTTTCGGGTGGTGAACAACAGCGCGTGGCTTTGGCGCGGGCACTGGCCCCCAGGCCGCGTATCATGTTGATGGACGAACCTTTTTCAGGTCTTGACGATCGCCTGCGCGACGATATCCGCGATGAAACGCTTGAAGTTCTGAAAAGCGAAGGCACCGCCGTTTTGCTGGTCACGCATGAACCCGGTGAGGCGATGCGCATGGCTGATGAAATTGCGCTCATGCGGAACGGCAAGATCGTTCAGCGTGGCGCACCCTACAACATCTACAACGCGCCCGTCGATATAGAAGCATCGGCTTTCTTTAGCGATATCAATGTCATCAAGGGTAAAGTTCAGGGCGCTTTGACGGATACGCCCTTTGGTCAGTTTCTTGCGCCTGGCGTGCCGGACGGGACTGACGTCAATATTGTCATTCGTCCGCAGCACTTGAAAATCGACTTTGATCGCGGCGGACGCGGCCCCAACCCGACGCCGGCAGATGGTACCGCCGCGCGCGGTGTGGTTGAGCGTGCACGCTTCATGGGAGCGTCCAGTCTGGTTGAATTTCGTATGGATTTCGATGGCTCGATCCTCAAGGCTATTATCCCGTCAGTGTTCTTGCCCAAGCTCGGTATGCCGCTTTGGATTATGATCCGTAGGGATCGCTGTTTTGTGTTTCCCGCAAAATAGCGGCACATAGGTAAATCGAAACAATTGCGCGATCCTTTATTTGTGCGCCACGCTGTCCGCATTGACACACAAAGGATATTGCGATGCTTGATCCAAAAGCCGTGACCCTGACGACTATGCGCGTCAGGTTGCAGGGCAATAACCTTACTTTAGCCGTGCCGCACGTCCGCCGCGCCGCTTGGTGACTTGACCTGCGCGCGACGGTAGTTCTGCCATAACAAATTGGCGTGCCTCGGGGGACATCAGCGACCAGGCGCCAATTTCATCAATCGATCGCAAGCAGCCAGTACAAAGGCGGCTTTCCGCGTGGATCACGCAGATTTTGATGCATGGGCTTTCGATTTCTTGGCGTGTCCAGATGTGATCTGTGTTCTCGGTGCTCTTCACGAATTCGCCCTCATATGTGCCATGCGGTCTAACATCCCTTGCAAGATATAGCCCGCGGCAACGTGATCAATAACCTCCGCGCGACGTTTTCGCGACGTATCCGCCTCAATTAATGCGCGTTCGGCTGCGACGGTCGACAGGCGCTCGTCCCAATAGGTGATCGGCAGGGGGGTGAGACGTTCCAGATTGCGCGCGAACGCGCGGGTCGCTTGCGCGCGCGGGCCCTCTGATCCGTCCATATTGCGGGGCAGGCCTAGCACGATACCAGTGACCAAGCGGCGCGCCGTGAGATCAAGCAATTTGACTGCATCAACCCCGAATTTCTTGCGTTTGATCGTCTCGGTGGGGGTTGCCACACCGCGCAGCACATCCGAGATCGCGACCCCGATCGTGACGGTTCCCAGATCAAGTCCGGCCAACGCCCCCATTTGCGGGATTTCAGCCACAAAGCTTTCGGGGGTTTCGCATATCATTCGTCGAGTACGCCGGCATCGCGTGCCGCATTTGTCAAGATTTCCATGCCGCGCATGCTGCTGACAAAGACCTGCTGTGCTTCGGTCCAGACGGCACGTGCCGCGTCAAGTTCACCCAACACGCCGTAAGCCCGGATCAAACGCGCCCAGTCTTCGGCAGGGCCACCGTCGCTGGCCAAGCGTTCGGCAAGTCCTGAAACCATGCCTCCGATCATGGCGTTCCGGTCTTCGGCGGACATTTCTGACGCGGCATCCATCTGTTCAAACGAAGGCCCGCGCGCCTCTGGCACGGCGTATTCGACACCAGCGCGAAAAGCGGCGCCGCTGACTTGGGCGCGCGCGCTTGCGATGTGGAAATTGTTCGGGTCACCGGTTTCGATGATGTCGCGCCAGAACCGCAAGGCCAGATCAGGCCGGTCGGTTTGATTATAAAGTGCACCCAAATAGTAACGCGCAGCAATGTTGCCGTTGTCACGGTTCAGGATATTGCGGATCAATTGCTCTGCTTGTGGCGAAACCAGGCCACCCGCAGCAACCACTTTGAGGTCAAGTAAGCGTTCATAGTCAGAGACTAGCGCGGCGTTCCCTTTGATCGCGATGGCTTGCTCTTGGGCATTTGCGGCGCCTGCGTAGTTCCGTAATTCGACCTCGTGAAAGGACAGTCTTTCCCAAGCCTCTAGGTCATCAGGGCGTGTGGGTGCGATAATACGCAATTGATCGATCGCGGCGACATAGTTTTCGGGCAGATCGACAGGGGGCGGGGCGGGTGCTGCGGCCTCGAGTTCCGCCTGATCGGGGCGATTTGCGCGCATTTCTTCGCTGGCTGCAAGGCGGGCGTTCAGGGGCATATCGCCGTAACCGGGTGCGCCAAGGCTATAGTAAAGGCCAAAGCTAAGGACTGCGGCAATGCTGACGATAATCAGTGGCGTCAGGCGCGCGGGGGCTGCAGCGCCTGCTTGGGGTCGCGCTTCTTTGTTGGCGGCCAGCAGGCGACGGGCAATCTCTGCGCGCGCGCGTTCTGCCTCGTCCGCGGCAAGCAAATCACGTTCAAGGTCGCGGTCAATTTCGGAGAGCTGTGCGCGGTAGATTGCAATATCGGGATTGTCATCGCCAACCGCTTTGGGCCGCAACAGCGGTGTTACAATTAACACCAAGACAACAAGCGTCATAATCGCACAAACAAGCCAGAAAATCATCGGTCCTCACATCCTTTTGTCATGTTCACATAACCACCCGTCGCCTTGGTGAAAAGGGGCAGTGGCCTGATCGGAAATGATGTAGCCGGTTCCATGTCGTAAAATGCCAGATATACGCCGCTGTCAGTATCCACTTGGAGCGGCGTCCAGTCCAGATATGATGCAGGCGAGTGCACCGCCGCGCCTAAGGATTCTGGACCCCCGATGAAACGATACTCCGCCTTTGCTATCGCCCGCGAAGCCATGCGCAACCACACCGGTTGGGACCGCGCATGGGCAAAACGTGAGCCTAAAAAGAAGTACGATGTGATCATTGTGGGCGCAGGCGGGCATGGCTTGGCGACGGCATACTACTTGGGCAAGAATTTCGGGATCACCAATGTGGCGATCTTGGAAAAGGGCTGGCTGGGCGGCGGTAACACGGGACGGAACACGACGATTATCCGCTCGAATTATTTGCAAGACCCATCTGCGGCGATCTACGAGAAATCCCGATCGCTTTACGAGACAATGTCCCAAGACCTGAATTACAACGTGATGTTCAGCCCGCGTGGCGTGATTATGCTGGCCCAAACCCAGCACGAAGTACGCGGCTATAAGCGCACAGCGCATGCCAATGCCCTGCAAGGTGTCACAACCGAATGGATTGATCCCGCACGCGTCAAGGAACTGTGCCCGATCATGAATATCGACGGCCCGCGCTACCCTGTTTTGGGTGGTCTGTGGCAAGCGCGCGGCGGCACAGCACGCCATGACGCGGTCGCATGGGGCTATGCCCGTGCGTGTTCGGACATGGGTATGGATGTCATTCAGCAATGCGAAGTCAAAGGTGTCCGCCAAGAGAACGGTAAAGTCGTCGGCGTTGATACTACCAAAGGTTCAATTGATTGCGATAAGCTTGGTTTGGTTGTTGCTGGGCACTCTGGTGTCATGGCGCAAATGGCAGGCTTTCGTTTGCCGATTGAAAGCGTAGCACTTCAGGCGCTGGTGTCAGAGCCAATCAAACCGGCGATGGATATCGTCGTGATGGCCAACACAGTGCACGGCTATCTGTCGCAATCTGACAAAGGCGAAATGGTCATCGGTGGCGGCACTGACGCCTATAATAACTACACGCAGCGCGGATCATTCCACCATATCGAGGAAACCGTGCGCGCCTTGGTCGAAACCTTCCCGATGTTGGCACGCCTGAAAATGCTGCGTCAATGGGGTGGGATCGTGGACGTCACCGGCGACCGTTCGCCCATCCTGTCCAAAACACCTGTCGACGGTATCTTTGTAAACTGCGGTTGGGGCACTGGCGGGTTCAAGGCAATCCCCGGGTCCGGTTGGGCCATGGCCGAGTTGATCGCCAAGGGGCAATCCCCGCTGACCGATGAATTCAGCATGTTCCGCTTCCGTGAAGGCAAATTTATTGACGAAAGCGTCGCGGCTGGGGTGGCACACTGATGCTTTTCTCAATTCAAAACCATACTTCAAAGGCTCAAACATGCTGATCCTGCATTGCCCATACTGCGGCGTTGATGCCGATGAAACTGATCTTCACGCAGGTGGCGAGGCGCATCTCAAGCGCGAAGGCCCTGCATCTTCGGACGAGGATTTCGAGGATTACCTGTTTATGCGCGAGAACCCCAAAGGCGTGCATTTTGAACGTTGGCGTCATGGATATGGCTGCGGCAAGTGGTTTCTGGCCGCCCGTTGCACCAACACCCTAGAAGTGTTTGGCACCTATCCAGCCCAAACGCTGGAACCACCACAAGACATCAAAGACAAGATTACGGCCAAGCGCCCCGGTTGGTCTTGGGGGAATTTCCAATGAGCACCCGTTTGGCAAACCACGGTCGATTGATCAACAAAAACAAGGCCGTGTCCTTTACCTTTAATGGCAAGCACCTGCGCGGGTTCGAGGGCGACACGCTGGCCTCTGCATTGCTGGCCAATGATCAGATGTTGATGGGGCGTTCGTTCAAATACCACCGCCCACGCGGGGTTGTGGCCTCTGGCGCAGAAGAACCCAACGGGTTGGTAAATTTGGGCAAGGGTGCGTCTTTTGAACCCAACGCACGGGTGACCACGACCGAATTGTTTGACGGCCTAACGGCTACGTCGCAGAACCACTGGCCCAGCCTTGAATTTGATGTGGGTGCGATCAACACGCATCTTTCTCGGTTCTTGCCTGCTGGCTTTTATTATAAAATGTTCATGTATCCGCGGTCATTCTGGAAACATGTGTACGAGCCGATCATTCGCAAATCCGCAGGTTTGGGCAAAGCGCCCAAAGACCGCGACCAAGACACGTACGAGCATTTTCATGCGACCGTCGATGTTATGGTTGTTGGCGGCGGTATCGCGGGTCTTGCTGCTGCACACGCCGCTGGTGCGCGCGGTGCGCGGGTTTTGTTGGTTGAGCAGACCGCCGATTGGGGTGGCCGCGCTGTCGTCGACACGCCGACGATTGACGGTATGCCTGCGCAAGACTGGATTGACGCGACAGTTGCTGCCCTGAAAGATATGCCAAATGTTGATCTGCGCATACGTTGTATGGGTGCAGGCGTTTACGACCACGGCTATGCATTGGCCTATGAAAGGCTGACGGATCACGCCCCTGACACGGATGGCCCACGCCAACGGTTGTGGCGTGTACGAGCCAAGCAGATTGTGACAGCCACAGGTGCAATTGAACGCCCTTTGTCATTTGCTGCCAATGATTTACCCGGCGTTCTTCTTGCGTCGGCTGTACGCGACTATGTGGTGAACTTTGGCGTATCTCTGGGGGATCGTACGGTTGTCGTGACGAATAATGATGATGCCTACCGCACTGCGATCATCTTGAAAAAAGCGGGCCTTGATGTGCCTGCTATCATCGATGCCCGCACAGATGTAGAGGGCGACTTGATCGACGAGGCCCGCGTTCTGGGCATCCGCGTTGAACTGGGCAAAGGCATTGCGAAAGCCAAAGGTGGCAAGCGTGTCACTGGCGTGGCCCTTTGTGCACAAGCGGGCGAAGGTGCAGTTCTGGAAGAGATCGCCTGCGACTGCGTGGCGATGTCTGGCGGGTGGTCCCCTGTGGTGCACTTGTGGTCCCATTGTGGTGGCAAGCTGAACTGGGACGCTGACCAAGTGATGTTCCGCCCCGATCCAGAACGTGCGCCAACAGGTCACGACGGGCCGCCCTTTGTAATCACTGCAGGCATCGCTAATGGGCATCTGTTTACCGCAGAGGCTGTCAGCGATGGCTGGGCTGCTGGACGAGCGGCGGCCAAAGCTGCAGGGCATTCAAAGCGCGGCCCACAATCGCCTATGGGCGAAGACGCTGCCGAAGGACCGATTTCACCCGTGTGGTTAATGCCGCAAGGTGCAAGCCATGCGCTGCGGTCAAAGGCATGGTTGGATTTCCAAAACGACGTCAAGGTTTCGGACGTGGAATTAGCCGCCCAAGAAGGCTTTGAAAGTGTCGAGCATACCAAACGTTACACCACGCTTGGCATGGCGACAGATCAGGGAAAGTTAAGCAACATTAATGGTTTGGCGATCCTTTCTAAATCATTGAATGCCGATATTCCGAATGTGGGCACAACGACGTTCCGCCCTCCTTATACGCCGATCTCAATGGCTTCGATTGCGGGTGTGGCAAGGGATGAATTGTTCCAACCGCTGCGCATGACGCCGATTTCGGAATGGTCCAATGAAAACGGGGCAGACAATGAACCTGTTGGCCAATGGCGCCGTCCGTTCGCATATGTGCGCAGCGGCGAGAGCGTCCACGATGCAGTCAACCGCGAGGTCAGGAATACCCGTGAGAACCTTGGTTTGCTGGATGCCTCAACGCTTGGTAAGCTGATCGTCAAAGGGCCCGATGCGGGCAAGTTTCTTGATATGATGTACACCAACCTGATGTCGACGTTGCCGATCGGCAAATGTCGCTACGGGTTGATGTGTTCGGAAAACGGGTTTCTTTCCGACGACGGCGTTGTTGTGCGCATGTCCGAGGATACATGGCTGTGCCACACCACCACGGGCGGCGCAGACAGCATTCACGCCCACATGGAAGACTGGCTGCAGTGCGAATGGTGGGACTGGAAAGTCTATGTTGCCAACTTGACCGAACAGTATGCGCAGATCGCCGTAGTCGGCCCGAACGCGCGCAAAGTGCTGCGTAAATTGGGCGGTATGGATGTGTCGGCCGAAGCTTTGCCGTTCATGCAATGGGCCGAGGGCAAGATTTGTGATTTTGACGCGCGCGTCTTCCGCATCTCGTTCTCTGGCGAATTGTCCTATGAAATCGCGGTGCCTGCGGGGCAAGGCCGTGCGTTTTGGGATGCGTTGATGGATGCGGGGCAAGAATTCGGGATCATGCCGTATGGCACCGAAACGCTGCATATTTTGCGTGCCGAAAAGGGCTTTATAATGATCGGTGATGAAACCGACGGGACAGTGATCCCGCAGGATTTGAACCTGAACTGGGCGCTTTCGAAAAAGAAAGAGGACTACCTTGGCAAACGCGCGCATACCCGCAGCCATATGGCCGACCCGAACCGCTGGAAACTGGTGGGGCTTGAGACGGTTGATGGTTCAGTCTTGCCAGATGGGGCCTATGCGATCGCAGAAGGCGACAACGCCAACGGGCAGCGCAATACCCAAGGGCGTGTGACCTCGACCTATTACTCGGCGAATATGGAACGCGGGATTGCGATGGGTTTAGTGCTTAAAGGACCGGACCGGATGGGTGAGGTGCTGGAGTTCAACAAAGTTGATGGCACGACTGTTGCCGCTAAAATCGTTGATCCGGTGTTCTATGATAAAGAAGGGGCCAAGCAAAATGTCTAATGCTGTCAGCGCATTGAACGGCCGCATGGCCCCCGGAGGAGTCACAATCCGCGAGGCAGGTTTGCGCGGCATGATCATCCTGCGCGGTGATTTGAATGACAAAAAACTACGTGCTGTCTGCAAGAAACTGTCCGGTTTAGATTTCCCCGCGCAAGGGCAAGCGCTCAGCGACGGTGACAAAGGCCTGTGCTGGATGTCGCCTGATGAAATACTGGTGCTGGTGCCTTACGCGCAGGTCGCAGACGCTGTCGCGCAGATCGACGCCGCACTTTCGGGTTCGCATTATCTGGCTGAAAACGTATCCGATGCGCGTGCGCTGATCTTGGTTGAAGGACCATTCGCGCGCGAGGTCATCGCGAAACTCGCCCCAGCGGATTTGCATCCTGACAGCTTTGGACCAGGGGCTTTTCGTCGGACGCGTTTGGGCCAGGTGGCAGCTGCGTTTTGGATGCGGGATACGGATACGTTCGCTGTGATCTGTTTTCGATCGGTGGCTTCGTATACGTTTGATTTATTGGCGGCCTCCGCAAAAGCAGGAGAAGTTGGCCACTTTTGAGTGCGGTGCACGCAGGCGCGATTTCATCGATCAGGTCAGTGGTGTGGCAGCGGGTGCGAGGTCATGAAGCTGCCTTACAGGGACGCGAAACTGCTTAAAATTGCAGCCAGTTACCGCAAATCGCGGCCATTGTTTCCAAATTGACGTCATAAGCCCTTAGTTACCTATGCTTTTGGGGTCGTCAAACGCCGTGCGGCTCCGCTATGATGTCATTACAAATTTCGTCAGTATTATTGTTGATTAGTTGGGCCGAGGGGTGAAAAGATGACCATCAAAGAAATTAACTATGCGCTGCATAGCTTCAAGAATGGCAAAGGCAATTATGCGGGGTTGGTGCACAAGCTTTACAAGCTGGAATGTTCTGATGAGCTGATCAAAGCGATCGTTGTCGGTGCTTTTGGTGAAAAATTGCAAGACCGTGTGTTGCCTCTTATTGCCATGGTGCGTGCCTATGAGCACCTGTCGTCCTCCGAGCAAATTGATTTGTTGTATTCAATCGTCAATGATCAAGATGGAGACGTGGAAAGCGATGCCCTCAAGCAAAGAGCGGCCGGCTAGGGCGCACTTCGTTCAAAACTGGCGTTGGACAACGCAGTCCTGAACCCTTGACCTTCGCCGCGCATGTGACATGTACAGTTGTATCCTCGGTCCTCAATTCAGAAAGACACTTGATATGGCATTTTCACTTCCCGATCTTCCTTATGCACATGACGCTTTGGCGTCCAAAGGCATGTCCGCAGAGACACTCGAGTTTCATCACGACCTGCATCACAACGCTTATGTGACCAATGGCAATAAGGCGATTGAAGGCACTGAATGGGCGGACAAGTCCCTTGAAGAGATCATTGTTGGCACGTACGACAAATCGTCCGTCGCGCAGAACGGTATTTTCAACAACATCAGCCAGCTTTGGAACCACAACCAGTTTTGGGAAATGATGGGCCCGAATGGCGCAGCAATGCCTGGTGAGTTGGAAAAAGCTTTGGTTGAAAGCTTTGGTTCTGTCGATGATTTCAAATCCCAGTTCAGTGCAGCTGGCGCAGGCCAATTCGGTTCCGGCTGGTGCTGGTTGGTCAAAAACGCTGACGGGTCTTTGGCTGTGACCAAGACCGAAAACGGTGTGAACCCACTTTGCTTTGGTCAAACTGCGCTGCTGGGTTGCGACGTATGGGAGCATTCCTATTACATCGATTTCCGCAACAAGCGTCCTGTCTATCTGACCAACTTCCTTGATAACCTTGTGAACTGGGAAAACGTTGCTTCGCGCATGTAATCCTTGATCATCTGGACAATTCCAAAGGCCCGTGGGACATCTGTTTCACGGGCCTTTTTCTATAGGAGAACACGATGATCGGACCAACACTTGATGCGATTATCGCGGCCCGCGCGCAACTACAGGCGGACCTGATCGAGACGCCGATTTTACCCCTGACATCAGCGCGCTGGGATGGGGTTTTGCCGGACTGCGCAGGTGTGACAGTCAAGCTAGAGCTGTTTCAGCAAGTCGGGTCATTCAAGGCGCGCGGTGCCATGTTGGGTATGCGTGGCTTGACCGATCAACAGCGCACGGCTGGCGTCGTTGCCGCCAGTGGGGGCAATCATGCGTTGGCAGTGTCTTGGGCGGCTAAGGCTGCAGGCGTTGATGCGCTGATCACGATGCCCAAGGCGACGGACCCAGCTCGCATTGCAGGTTGCGAGGCGCTGGGAGCAACTGTGCAGCTTTATGACGACATGGCTGCAGCATTCGTTGCAATGAATGATGCGGCTGACAAAGGGCGCGTATTGATGCACCCGTTCGAAGCCGCGCATATGATCCTTGGATCAGCCACCTGCGGCTATGAATACGCGACACAAACGCCAAAAATAGATACTTACGTCATCCCTATCGGCGGGGGCGGCATGATTAGCGGCATGGCCTGTGCAATCAAACAGATGAACCCTGAAGCCCAGGTGCTCGGTGTTGAACCGTTCGGCGCTGACAGCATGACCCAAAGTTTTGCTGCCGGCCGTGCGGTACCTATCGGTAAAGTGGCCACAATCGCGGACAGCCTTGGTGCGCCCTTAGCGATGCCGTTAACATACGATGTCGCCCGCGCGCATGTGGACCGCATTGTGCGCATTACGGATCACGACATGCTTGCCGCGATGGATATTTATCAACAAAATCTGCGCATCACAGCAGAGCCTGCCTGTGCCGCATCGCTCGCGGCGATCCTTGGACCATTGAAAAATGACCTGAAGGGGCGGCAGGTCGGGATTATTGCGTGTGGATCCAACATCTCGTTGGAGCGATACGCGCAGCTTATGGCGGCGCTATAAAGCGGCTTTCAGCATGGTTTCCAGCTCTGCCACGTCTTCTGCCATTTGCACAAAAGACAAGATATTATCGCCCGCGAACCCGCTATCGACGACATGCTGCAACAGATCACACAATGGGTCCCAAAAACCGTCGATATTCAGCAAGATCAGTGGTTTTTCATGCAGTCCAAGCTGGCGCCATGTCAGCGCTTCAAAGAATTCATCCAGCGATCCTGCACCACCGGGTAGAACCACGACCGCGTCGGCGTTCATGAACATAACCTTTTTACGCTCGTGCATTGTTTCAGTGATTACAAATGTATCAAGGTCGCGTTTGCCAACTTCCCAATCCATCAAGTGGGTCGGGATAACGCCGAACGTGGCCCCGCCTGCCGCTTGAACCGCGTTTGCGACACGGCCCATCAAGCCCACATCACCTGCGCCATAGACCAGTCGCCAGTTATTCGCCGCGAGCATAGCGCCAGTTTCCAACGCAGCTTGGGCGAATTCGGGGCTATTGCCATCGCGAGAGCCGCAATAAACACACACTGATTTTTGAAATGTCGACATTGGGCACCTTTCGCCAAGCTTCGCTTTGACCGGTCATAGCCGCGTTGCTAAGGTGGCTCAACCACAAGCGGTGCAGGCCGCCGCAAAAGGCGTGACGATAGGGGCAAGTTGTGACTGAAAACGTGAAATCCGGCGTGAAGCCGATTGTGTTAGGTGGTGGCTTGGCCGTTGTTGTTGGGCTGGCAATCGTTGCATTCTTGCCCGAACCGCAAGTGGCGCAAGATGTACCGGCGCAAGTGACATTGCCTGCTGCCCAAGACGTGGCGGTCGTTGCAGAGCCTGAGATTGCCGTGATGCCCGTTGCCGCCGAGACGCCCGTCGTTCCGGTACTGCCAACCGGGCCAGAGTTCGATACCTTTCGCGTTGAAATTGATGGCAGCATGGTGATTGCTGGCCGTGCAGATGCTGGCCAGACTGTTGCGATTATTCTGTCTGGCGAAACACTTGATTTGGTCACAGCAGACAACAGCGGAAACTTTGTGGCGTTGCCGCTTGCTGGCCCGTCTGACCAGCCGCGCAGATTGTCTTTGCTGGCTGATCCCGATGGCGCAGCGATTCCGTCCGAGACAAGCTTTATGGTCGCCCCGATTGCTGCGCCGGTTATTGTTGCAGCGTTAAGTGAACCGCCAGCAGCTGTCGAAGGCACCGCGACAGCGGCCTTGCCAGAAGCGCCGCCCGAACCTGCGGCCCCCGTTGTTGCAGATAGTCCTGCCGTAGCACCGACGGTTTTGCAGGCTGATGCGGATGGCGTGCGTGTTGTGCAGGATGCGGCAGGGGCGGGCGCAGGAAACGTCGCACTTGATGCGATCACTTATGATCCCGATGGCGAAGTCCAACTGTCAGGCCGCGCAACGGGTGATGGTGCTGTGCAGGTCTATATCGACAATGAACCGGTGACGACGTCAGTGGTGACGCAAGGCGGCGATTGGCAGATTGAATTGCCGCAAATCGACACCGGCATCTACACGCTCCGCATTGACGAGGTGAACGAAGACGGCGCTGTTGTGTCGCGGCTTGAAACGCCGTTCAAACGCGAAGAACGGGCCGAAGTCGCGGCGGTCTTGGCCGAGGAAACAACAGTTGACGGGTTCGAAGTCGCAGTCAAAACAGTGCAACCTGGTGCTACTCTTTGGGCGATTGCCGAAGAAAATCTTGGGTCCGGCATTTACTACATTGAGGTATTCGAAGCCAATAGCGATCTTATCCGCGATCCTGATCTCATTTACCCCGGTCAGATCTTCAGGATCCCTGAAATCTCGCAATAATCCATCTGCCTCTGGTCATCGCCTCTGCGGCCTCCTAAATAGAGGGGCCGCAATTCGGAGTTCTTATGCGCAGCCTCACTAAAACTGCTGAAAATCTTGATGATGCCAAAGTCCAAGGCTGGGGCGTGATCAAACGCGTCGTACCTTATCTGTGGCCCGAGGGTGAAACTTGGGTCAAGCGCCGCGTCGTGATAGCCATTGCCGTACTTGTCCTGTCAAAGCTTATCGCTGTTAGCACACCTGTTCTTTATAAGCAGGCCGTTGACGCGCTGGCCCCTGACGGGGCTTCTGCTGCGACAATTCTCGGGTTTGGCGCAGTTGGTCTAACCCTGGCTTACGGTTTAGCGCGCTTGATGACAGTCGGCTTCCAGCAATTGCGCGATGTGGTCTTTACCAAGGTAGGCCAGCGCGCCCTGCGGCAACTGGCACTAGAGACATTCACGCATATTCACCGCCTTTCGATGCGCTATCATATCACCCGCAAAACCGGTGGTTTATCGCGGATCATTGAACGCGGGGTCAAAGGCGTTGATTTCCTTTTACGTTTCTTGTTGTTCTCGATCGGGCCTTTGGTGCTTGAGCTGTTGATGATCGCTGTTATCTTGTTTTTCTTGTTTGATGTCTGGTATTTAGCTGCCGTTGTCGTGACGATCGCCCTTTATGTCTGGTTCACTTTCAAAGTGACTGAATGGCGCGTCAAAATCCGCAAAGAGATGAACGACCAAGACACAGACGCCAATCAAAAGGCCATCGACAGCCTGCTCAACTTTGAAACGGTGAAATACTTCGGCGCAGAGCGTTGGGAAGCGGATCGCTATGACGTTGCGATGGCGCAGTATGAAAATGCAGCGATCCGGACCAATTATTCACTGGCCTTCCTGAACTTTGGCCAGTCGGTGCTGATCACTGGCGGTTTGGTTGTCGTGATGGTCATGGCTGCCGTTGGCGTGCAGCGCGGTGATCTGACTGTTGGCGATTTTGTGATGGTGAACGCTTATATGATCCAGATCACCATGCCGCTGAACTTTTTGGGCACGGTTTACCGCGAAATCCGGCAAGCTTTGATCGATATGGGCGACATGTTTGACCTGCTCGAACAACCTGCAGAAGTGAATGACAAACCGAACGCCAAGGATTTGGTGGTGAACGGTGGCCGCGTGTCATTGCAAAACGTAAGCTTTGGCTATGATGCCGCGCGCCCGATCCTAAAGGGTGTGACGCTTGAGGTGGAGCCGGGGCAAACTGTGGCTATCGTGGGCTCGTCCGGGTCTGGCAAATCGACCATTGGGCGGTTGTTGTTCCGGTTCTATGATGTGGGCGGCGGTGCATTGCTGATCGACGATCAAGACGTACGCGACGTCACTCAAACAAGCCTGCACGCGTTGATCGGCGTGGTCCCGCAGGACACCGTTTTATTCAATGATACGGTGCATTATAACATCGCCTACGGCCGCCCGACAGCGGGCGAGGACGAGATTATCGCCGCCGCAAAATCCGCCAAGATCCACGATTTTATCCAAAGCCTGCCTGACGGCTATCAAACCACCGTGGGTGAGCGTGGATTGAAGCTCTCAGGTGGTGAAAAACAGCGTGTCGGCATTGCGCGCACCTTGCTTAAGAACCCGCCGATCCTGCTGCTGGACGAGGCGACTTCCGCGCTCGACACTGAAACTGAGATGGAAATTCAGGCAGAGCTGAAGGCAATGGGCGAAGGGCGCACTGTGATCACGATTGCACACCGACTTTCGACAATTGCCGATGCTGACCGGATTGTCGTGCTCGAGGACGGTGTGATCGTCGAAGAGGGACGGCACGATGATCTGCTCGCTGCTGACGGGCGCTACGCGCATCTTTGGAACAGGCAGTCGGAAGAAGAGGAACTGGTTTAAGGTTGGTCAGATTTTGATCACAAAAAAGGCCCGCATCACTGCGGGCCTTTTGTTTATTCTGCCGCTTGCATCGATGACTTAAGGGGCACCGCAACTGTTGCGGGTTCGTCTTCGGTCCATATGAATTCTGGCGTTTTGATCCGCGACGCTTGTTTACGCAATGCCCAATCGCGGGCGGCGCGGCTGCTGCGGCCCATAGATAGTTTGGCAAACAGTTGTGCGAACCATTCCAGATAGGTCACAAACCAAACCCGTGCGGCTAGCATGGATGGGGTGAACACCAGCGTCAGCATCGTCGCGATCCCAAGGCCAAATACAACGGCAGTCGCCAGTTGTTTCCACCAAAGTGCTGTCGGGCTGTCGATCGAATAGCCACCGTTCATGAAATCAAGACTAAGCCCAAACATCATCGGCGCAAGGCCCGCCATTGTGGTGATTGTGGTTAACAAAACAGGACGAATACGCGCTTCGGCGGTCCGCGTAATCGCCTCTGCCTTAGGCATGTATTTGCTGAATTCTTGATACGTATCAATCAAGATGATGTTGTTATTCACCACGATCCCGGCCAAGGCCACGATCCCCGTACCGGTCATAATGATCGAGAACGGTTGATCCATGACCAACATACCGACCAGTGATCCGGCCGTCGACATCACAACCGCCATAAGCACCAGCAGCGAATTGTAAATGCTGTTAAACTGCGCCAGCAGGATGATGAACATCAGACCCAGAGCGCCTGCAAAGGCGGTTTGCAGGAACGCGCCGGATTCGGCTTGGTCTTCTTGGTCGCCGGTCCATTCCCAATCGATTGAGGCGGGAAGGGGGCTGGTGTCCAGCCATTCAGTTAGGACTGCGATACGCTCGTTGGCGTTCAATGGGGCTTCTATCACGTCGCCTGCATCGACCAATGCCGTCAGATCAGCAGACGTGGTTTCGCCCAAAAGCGTTTCGACGGCATAGCGGTCCATGCCAATGGCCTCTTCGCTGACAATGCGCACAACGGCGACGGCATCACCGTCGACGACAAGATTGGTAAGGCCAGCCGTCACACCTGCTTTGACGTCAAAGTAGCGCTGCTGTTCAATCCGGTCGATCTGGGCCAGCTTTTTGACAGGGGTGCGCGTGATGAAGTTCGACAGTGGTATCAGCCCTTCGTTCGTGCGGACCTTGAGGCTATCAAGTGTCGACAAGACGCGGTCTTCATCAGGCAATCGAACGCGGATTTCGATTTCCTCGTCCGATGAATCGACACGCATCGTATCCAGCAAGATACCGCGTGTGACCATCTGCACCATCGCACCGACGGACGCGACATTGGCGCCGTAGCGCCCTGCTTTTTCAACATCGACGTTGATCTGCCAATCGATACCGGGAAGAGGCAATGAATCTTCTATCTGGGTCAGACCGGCTGTCTGCTCAAACTGCCTGCGTGCAGTTGTCGTCGCTGCCTGCAGTTCGTCCCAGTTGTCGCCTTTCAGCCGCAAATGCACAGGTTTACCCGATGCAGGGCCGCGCGCTTGGGCCAATATTTCGGTCTCGATGCCGGGGATCGTGTTCAGTTGTTCCTGGATTTCCGCCAGAACCACATCACCGTCAAGCTCGGCAATACCTGCGCGGTCTTCCCATGGGATCGTTTCAAGCTGGACCTGACCCACAGTATCAACGGGTGTGCTTGCCCCACTTGCATCCGTATTCAGGCCGCCGTCACCCGCAAAGGAAAACGCTGTGATGACGCCGGGATGTGCCAGCACGATTTCTTCGGCTTGGCGGACCAGATCGTCTTTTTCTTCCAGTGACAGGTTGCCGCGTGCGCGGACGTAAACGATAGCTTGCTCCGGCTCTGATTCCACAAAGAACTCAACGCCGTTGTTGTTCGCGCCATAGTAGCCAAAGATCGAAATGACTGTGAAAATCACAGCCCCGATTGTGACCAATGGCATCACAGGGTTGCCGACAATGAAGTGCATGAAGTAGCCAAAGGGCGAACGGCGATAGCCGGCTTTGATTGTCTTTTGTGCCCGTTCAATGCGCGCTGCACCGACGGTGATTGACAACAGGAAAGCACCAACAAGAAACAGCATGATCCCCGGCAGGCTGTCGCCGAACCCGCCGGTTTGCACGGCTTCACCAGAGAGATAGCCAGGGTTGAGTGTCAGCATCGCGCCCGTAAAGACGACCATGATCGCAGGGACCACCAATGCCGCACAAACAACCCAAGGCAGGCGTGCGCGCAAGCCATCAGATGCATTGCCGAACATGCGGCTCATCCGGCCTGTGACGCCGCCCATGACGGGCAGATAGATCAGTGCTACGACCAGCGATGCGCAAAGAACGAAGATCAGTGTGACGGGCAGCATGCCCATGAATTGCCCCGGCACACCCGGCCAGAACAACATCGGCAGGAACGCACAAAGTGTTGTCGCTGTTGATGAAATGATCGGCCAGAACATACGCTTTGCTGCTTCGACATAGGCCTCCATCGGGCCAGAGCCGTCGCGGATACGTTTATCGGCGTATTCAACGACAACAATCGCGCCATCCACCAGCATGCCCACAGCAAGGATAAGTCCGAACATCACAATGTTCGAAATGGTGATTTCCATGACCGCGAGCAGTGCAAAACACAGCAAAAAAGACGTAGGGATCGCAAAGCCAACCAGCAGTGCAGGACGGGTGCCCAGTGTGGCCAATACGACAATCATCACCAGCGCAATCGCTGTCAGAACCGAGCCTTCAAGCTGGCTGACCATGGATGCCACGTTGCGTGATTGGTCATTGGATGTGCCGACTTGGATCGCGGATTGCAGTTCAGGGGACCAGCTAGCGCGTTCCTCTGCCACGACTTCTTTGAGCAACGCAGTCGTGTCGATCAGGTTATACCCCTTCCGCTTGACCACTTGCAAAGCCACCGTGTTCACACCGTTAAAGCGCGCAGTGCCGATGCGGTCTTCGAATGTCAGGCGGATCGTGGCCAAATCACCCAAGGTAATCACGCGGTCGCCATTGGTCTTGACCGGCAAGTTATACACGTCCTGAGGTTCATTGAACGACGACGGTATTTTGACCGCGAATGTGCCTTGTGCGGTTTCGACCTCGCCTGCCGCAATCAGCAGGTTGTTGTTGGTCACAACACCGATCAGTTCGCCTGCAGTAACGTTATATGCCTCGAGCCGCAGTGGATCGATGACAACTTCAAGCATCTCGTCGCGCTGTCCGGCAAGGCCTGCCTCAAGGACAGCATCCATTTCTTCGATGCGGTCCTGCAAATCTTTGGCGACGCGCAGCAATGTGCGTTCGGGCACGTCACCCGTCAGGTTCACGATGATGATGGGGAATTCGGAGAAGTTAATCTCGTTGATGGAATATTGGTCTGCGCCACTGGGAAACTGCGCTTGGGCGTTGTTCATCGCGGACCGGATGTCAGCGAGGACTTTGGTTTTGTCCCACCCAAATTCAAATTCGAGGGCAACGCCTGCGTAGCCTTCTGCGGCTGTTGCAGACATGGTTTTTAGGCCGTCCAGATCGGACAGTTCCGATTCCATCGGACGGACCAGCAGTGTTTCACTGTCTTCGGCGGAAATGCCTGGGAAGGGGACAGAGACGAAAATCGCTGGGATTTCGATGTCCGGTTCGCCCTCTTTGGGCAGGCCGACATAGGCCATGCCACCCGCCAATAAAGAGAGGCCGATAAAGGCAAGAACCATGCGGGCGCGTGAGGCGGCCCAGTCAACTAAACCTGTCATCCTTTAGCTTCCGTAAATGTTGGTGCGACGCGCACACCGTCTATGACAAATTCTTGGCCGACCGTGATAATATCCACGGCCTCTGGCAGGCCTGCGACCCACACGCCTTGTGCGGTGTCACGCAACAAGGTGACCGGCATGAACGCCACAATATTGCCTGCGGCAACCGTGCGTACGCCCAACACGCCGTCATCGTCCAGCGTGAGAGAGGATTGCGCGATCAGATGTGCGGTTTGACCATCCGAGGCGACCAGAATTTCGGCTGTCTGGCCGTCACTGATGCTTAGATCATCGTTGGCGACAGTAACTTCGACGCGGAATGTACGGGTCAATGGATCTGCACTGCGCGACAAGAACGTAACGCGACCGCGGACTTCTTGGCCGCTTGTTAGACGTGCCCCAGCCATTGCGCCCACGTTAACTTTGGCGACGTCAGCTTCCGGCACGAACCCAACCAGTTTGATCTCGTTGAGCTGAATGATCGTGGCACATGGTGTGCCCATCTGCATCAACGCGCCCAACTCAACTGTGTCCGTTTCCAACAAGCCCGAGAATGGTGCGACGATTGTAAGCTTGTCGATCTCGCGGGTTGCCGCGGCGACGCCTGCTTGGGCGGCTTCTATGCCCGCCTGTGCAGACGCAATTGCCGATTGGGCGCGTAAGACGCCTGCGGTTGCGGCTTCCATTGCGGCCTCGGCGCTGACAACGCGGGTTTCAGAGGCGAAACCGTCCTCTGACAATTTCTGGGCTGCGTTCAGGTTGACCTCTGCTTCGCGCACGCGAGCATTCGCCTCGAGAACTCCTGCTTCGGCTTCGGGGGCGCGGCCTTGGGCTTCGGCCAATCTGGCACGGGCTTCGGCCAAGGATGCTTCGCGTGTGCCGGGGGCAAGGCGGCAGACGACGTCACCCGCGTTCACAAAGGCGCCTTTGCGCAGGGGTTCTGAAATCACAAGACCTGTTGTCTCGGATGCGACAGTGACCTGACGGGCCGCTTCGGTGCGGCCGCGCAAGATCACAGCGCTGTCGATTGTTTGAGCAACGGAATGAATTGCGACGACGCCGACAGTCGAATCGCGGACGACAACATCCGGCGTTTCCGCTTCGGCCATGTCCTGCGATTCTTCGGCGGGTGCGGGTTGCGCAAAATCAAACAGGCGATCGCGTTCAAAAACCAACAAATAGAGGCCTGCGGACACCAAAAGCGCGGTGAGCACCGGAATGATTTTCATATCGTTCTTCCTTTGGGCGATCAGCCGTTCAAATAGACTGACGTTCTTTTCTAAAGTCTTTACGGGACCTATAGCCCCTCAGATCACATTTATGTACTAAACTACTTAGTTCACTTTACCGACTAGGCTCCCTTACGGCAAGTCTACAATTCCGCGTGAGAACGGGGATCATTGTGGGGTTTTGCGGCTCTGCTCTTGTTCATTGTGCTGGCTTCACGATATGTACGCCAAGAACAGAATGATAACCTGACAATATTGGGGACTAAGGTGAGCGACACCGACAGTTTTATTAACGAAGTCACCGACGAAGTGCGCCGCGAAAAGCTATTTGGCTATTTGCGCCGGTATGGATGGATCGGTGTGGCTTGTGTGCTTTTGCTCGTGGGTGGGGCGGCGTTCAATGAGTACCGCAACGCCCAAGTACGGGATACGGCCCAAGCGACTGGCGATGCCTTGCTTTCTGCCCTGGAAGAGAACGACGCCGCTGTGCGTGCAGCCGCCCTTGAGAGTGTCGAAGCCCAAGGCAATTCAGCTGCAGTGACGTTGTTATTGCGTGCCGCGACCCAACAAGAGGCGGGCGACATTGCTGCGGCAAGTGAAACGCTGAACACATTGGCCGTCGATCCCGATGCTCCGCAAATGTACCGCGATCTGGCTGCGTTCAAAGCTGCCGCTTTGCCGTCGGACGACACTGCTGCACGCAAAGCTGCGCTAGAGGCTTTGTCTGCCCCCGGCCTGCCGTTCAGCCTTTTGGCGTCAGAGCAGTTGGCATATGTGGCTCTTGCTGACGGTGACACCGACGCGGCCCTTGCCATTTTGCGTCGCATTGAAGAAGACGCTGCCGTATCGCGCGGCTTGCGCGAACGCGTCCAGACCATCATGGTGGCTTTGGGCGAACCGTTGCCCGAAACTGTGAACCAGTAAAAGCGCAGATTGGATCTGATCGTGACAATAAAAGTAACGCTTGCCGCCGTGTCTTTGGCCTTATTGGCAGCATGTGGCGAAGATGACCTGATTTTGCCTGGTGAACGGTTTGACGTCCGCGAGCAGGCCGTTTTTGCAAATCAAATTGCACCTCTTGCGCTGCCTGCCGCGCAGGTAAATACCAGTTGGGGGCACCGCAATGGCAACCCAAGCCATAGTATCACGCATCCCGCACTCGGATCTGATCTAAGCCCTGTGTTTGTTGCAAATATCGGCGAAGGTGACAGCCGCCGCGCGCGCATAACGTCCCATCCGGTTGTTGCGAGCGGTGTCGTATATACGATCGATTCCCTTGCTTTGGTGACAGCAACGTCGGTTGATGGCGCGGCCCTTTGGTCACGTGATTTGACCCCGTCGGGTGGTGATCGCGGCGATGCGTCCGGTGGTGGTATTTCCGTCAGCAACGGGCAGGTTTATGTCACTACCGGTTATGGCGAAATATCGGCGCTTGATGCGTCAACAGGGGCGACCGTTTGGGTGCAAGACCTTGATGCGCCGGCCAATGCTGCGCCAACTGTGCGCGGTGATCTGGTTTATGTTGTGGCGCGTGATAGTACTGCTTGGGCGCTTGATATCAGCAATGGTCGTGTGCGCTGGCAGCAAGCTGGCGTGCCGTCGTCTGCAAACTTTGGCGGCGGGGCATCCCCTGCGACCAGTGGCGAATTTGTCGTGTTCCCGTTTCCGTCGGGTGAAGTACTGGCAACATATCCTTTGGGCGGCATCCCGCGGTGGTCGACTGTCGTATCTGGCGACAGGGTTGGCAGTGCGGCATCCGTAATCAGTGATATCGCAGGCGATCCGGTGATTTCCGGTGACCGCGTCTATATCGGCAACTTTGGCGGCCGCAGTGTTGCGATCAACCTGACTGATGGTACCCGCCTTTGGACGGCTGCAGAAGGGGCGATCAGCCCGATCTGGCCAGTTGGTAATGCTGTGTTCTTAATAAATGATATCAACGAGTTGACCCGATTAAATGCAGATACAGGTCTGCCTGTTTGGCGCGTCCAGCTCCCTACTTTCGAGGGTGGCGAACGCACGCGCAATCAAAGCAGCATCTTCACCCACTACGGGCCTGTTTTGGCCGGTGGGCGCTTGATTGTGACGTCCTCTGACGGTGTGATCCGGCAATTTGATCCGACCTCTGGCGCGCTGATTGGACAGATCGCATTGCCCGGTGGTGCCGCCTCTGGGCCGGTTGTTGCAGGCGAGACGCTTTATGTCTTAAGCAAAACAGGTCAATTGCACGCTTTCCGTTGACATAGAATTGGTGTAGCCGCGCAGGTCTAGACCCGTCAGGAGCATATCATGAGTTTTACCCTTGCCATTGTGGGGCGTCCAAATGTGGGCAAATCCACTTTGTTCAACCGCTTGGTTGGCAAGAAACTGGCCTTGGTCGATGACCAGCCGGGGGTGACGCGCGACCTGCGCGAAGGCGAGGGGCGCATTGCGGACCTACGCTTTACTGTCATCGACAGTGCCGGTCTGGAAGAGGCGACCGACGACAGCTTGCAGGGCCGCATGCGCCGCCTAACTGAGCGCGCGGTCGAGATGGCCGATGTGTGCCTATTTATGATTGATGCCCGTGCAGGCGTTCTGCCCGCCGATCAGGTGTTTGCGGATATTCTGCGCAAAAAGAACGCCAACGTGATTCTTGCCGCGAACAAAGGCGAAGGCCGCGCGGCTGACGCCACAATCCTAGAAGCCTACGCGTTGGGTCTGGGAGAGCCTATCCGCATGTCCGCCGAACACGGTGAAGGCATGGGAGAGCTAATGGACGTTTTGCGTCCGCTCCATGATGCGATGGCCGAAAAAGCCGCCGCTGATGCACCAGAGATTGACGTCGATGTCGGCGAAGATGACGAGGACGCACCGCGCGTGCCGACCAAGTCCAAGCCATTGCAGATTGCGGTCGTTGGCCGTCCGAATGCCGGCAAATCCACGCTGATCAACAAGATCATCGGGGAAGAGCGTCTTTTGACCGGACCAGAGGCGGGCATCACCCGCGATGCGATTTCCGTCCAGCAAGATTGGGACGGGGTGCCGATGCGTATCTTTGATACGGCAGGCATGCGCAAAAAGGCGAAAATCCAAGAGAAGCTGGAAAAGCTATCGGTTTCTGACGGCTTGCGCGCGGTAAAGTTCGCCGAAGTTGTCGTGGTTCTGTTAGACGTCGAAATTCCGTTTGAACAGCAAGACCTGCGCATTGCCGATCTGGCCGAACGCGAAGGCCGCGCGGTCGTGATTGCAGTGAATAAATGGGATACCGAGGACGACAAGCAAGACAAGCTCAAGGATTTGCGCCAAAGCTTTGAACGTCTGTTGCCCCAGTTGCGCGGCGCACCTTTGGTGACGGTTTCTGCCAAAACGGGCAAGGGCCTTGATCGTTTACAGCAAGCCATTATGCGGGCGCATGATGTGTGGAACCGCCGGATTTCAACGGCGAACCTGAACCGTTGGTTGATTGGCATGCTTGAACAGCACCCACCACCCGCACCGGGCGGCAAGCGCATCAAGATGCGTTACATGACCCAAGTGAAGACACGACCGCCTGCGTTTGTTGTGATGACGTCACATCCGGACATGATGCCGGAAAGCTATAAGCGCTATCTTGTCAACGGTTTACGCGTCGACTTTGACATGCCTGGCACGCCGATCCGGTTGTATCTGCGTGATCAGGGTGACAAGAACCCGTACAAAGACAAGAAGTCGTCGCAGCCGTCGCGCCTATCAAAACACATCAAAAAGGGTGCAGGCGACCGGTAGGACGGGTCAGCGCGATCAGGCTTAGCAAGATTGCGATGCCAACTGCTGCGAGGGCCGATACGGTCGAGACGTCGGCTTGGTTTGCCACGATGATAGCGACCAGCGCCCAGACCACGGTTAGTCCGTAGGACGGCTCGCCAGTGCGCAGCAGGACGGCGGTTGCCACTGCTAGTGCGCCCAAGATGCCAAGGTAGGCCCAGCCCAGTTGACCCGTCACGATGCCATAGCCAGCAGCTGTGCTGCCCAGTGAAACGAAAGATGCTGCTGTCAGCCAGCCAGCGTAGATTCCAACCGGGACTTTGAACAGCCAATAGTCTGCTTTGGGTGCGCGTATCAGTGCCAAGATTGCGCCGACCGCCATCACAAATATCAAAACTGTCGCCCAGATTGCGCTGTTATTGGCAACGGCAAGCCACGGCGTGCCAACCCCGAGGCTGACAATCAGAGGCAACCGCGCACGATCCCATGCCGGATCAGCGCCACGCTTCCAGATGCCAAAACCAGCCGATACAACGAGCCCACCATAGATCAGCCCCCAGATCGCAAAGGCATAACCCGCAGGCTGCACGGGTGGGTTGATTTGCGGTATAGGCAGTTGATCAGGGCTAAATCCGCTAAAGGGCGAGGTCAGGGCAGGTGACACCACAAACGTGAGTGTCAGGATCAGTGTGATCAGTGCATAAAAATGTTTCATACCAAACCAACTAGCCCGCCTTTGGTAAGTTCCACAGTATTCACGCGGCCTTGATGGTTCAAATCATCTGCCCGTCTGCATTGATTTTCGTTTTGCCGCGCAAATAGGGGTGCAGGGCAGTTGGCAATACCACTGACCCGTCTGCTTGCTGGCCGTTCTCGACGACCGCAATCAAGGTGCGCCCGACCGCAAGGCCAGAGCCGTTCAGCGTGTGCACAAACTGCGGTTTACCGCCGCCTTCGGGCTTGTAGCGCGCGTTCATGCGGCGTGCCTGATAGTCACCTGCCAGCGAGACAGAGCTGATTTCGCGGTACGCACTTTGCCCCGGTAACCACACTTCGATGTCGTGGGTTTTACGCATGCCAGCGCCCAGATCGCCGGTGCACAAAACGACGGTGCGGTAAGGCAATTCTAGCTTTTCAAGGATCGCTTGAGCTTGCGACGTCATGCGGTCATGCTCCGCGGCACTTTCTTCTGGCCGCGTTATGCTGACCATCTCGACTTTTTCGAACTGGTGTTGGCGCAGCATGCCGGACGTGTCGCGGCCTGCTGATCCCGCTTCAGAGCGGAAACATTGCGTATGAGCCACATAACGGCGGGGCAGGTAGCTTTCTTCAACGGTTAGGCCGTTTACGATATTGGTCAGCGTGACCTCTGCCGTGGGGATCAGCCACCAGCCGTTCGTGGTTTGATAGCTGTCTTCGCCAAATTTCGGCAATTGACCCGTGCCGTACATCATTTCTTCGCGCACCAGAACGGGGGTGATCGTTTCAGTCAGGCCATGTTCTTCGACATGCACATCAAGCATGAATTGCGCTAAAGCGCGGTGCAGACGCGCGACAGCGCCAGAGAGCAGCACAAAGCGACTGCCGGAAAGTTTGGCCGCCGTTTCAAAATCCATGCCGGGGCGGATGGCGGGGATGTCGAAATGCTCGATCGCAGGAAAATCCAGCGTTGGCGGTGTGCCAAAGCGGTGAATTTCGACGTTATCGGCTTCATCCGTGCCATCCGGGATAGACGGGTCTGGCAGGTTGGGAATACCCATCAACAGATCGGTGAGGGCGGTATCCTCGGCTTTTGCTTCATCATTAAGTGCTGCGATTTGCGATTTCTTTTCGGCGACCAGTGCGCGCAGGCGCTCGAATTCAGCGTCATCACCGCGCCCTTTGGCGGCGCCGACTTCTTTGGCGGCTTTGTTGGCTTCGGCTTGCGCACTTTCTGCTGCGAGGATTTTTGCACGGCGGGCTTCGTCCATCGCAAGTATCCGGGACGATACCGGTGCAATCCCACGGCGAGACAAAGCTGCATCAAAAGCAGCGGGGTTGTCACGGATTGTCCGAATATCATGCATAGCATCTGTCCTTTTTGCGTATTTGGTGCGGCCCATATGCCTGATTAAGCGGGCCAAGTGAACTGCGAAATGATCCGATCAGGTGCTTGTCGATTGCTTTTGGGGGCATCCTTTCCCATATGGGTAAAAAGACCGTGTCGTGGCACCGCAATCGTGGTTGCCATTCAAGGGGAGCGGACATAATGTGCCGCGACTTTCTAAGGCATTAAGCCGCACTGAATAAGGGATGGAATATGAGACCTGCTGACCTGATTATGCTCCTGTTAATTTTCGGGATCATGTATTTCCTGTTAATCCGTCCACAGCAAAAAAAGCTGAAAGAGCACGCAGCCATGCTTGCGGGCCTGCGCCGTGGCGACCAGATCATCACCCAAGGCGGTGTTGTCGGTAAGATCGTCAAGGTTAAAGAAGACGACAGCAATGAAGTCGAAGTCGAGATTGCAAAAGGCGTGAACGTGCGCGTGGTGAAATCGACAATTGCGACTGTGATGAACAAGACCGAGCCGGCAAAAACCTAAAACACGGCCGGAAAAGGCGCGCTTTATGCTTAATATCTCGTTTTCCAAGCTGGTGATGATCTGGTTGACGGTCATCGTCGGCTTGGCGTTTGCTTTGCCCAACGGCTTTTACGGGCGGGTTGAAACGCACAATGACGCGATGGCGATCATTGATGCGGGCCAGACCAATGCAGAACTGGAAGCGGATGCCGCGCAGTGGCCCAGCTTTTTGCCGTCGAACCTGGTGAACCTTGGCCTTGATCTGCGCGGTGGCGCGCATCTGTTGGTCGAAGTGCAGGTCGAAGACGTGCATGCGTCCTTCCTAGAAGGTTTTTGGCCATCGGTGCGCGATGCGCTCGCGGCAGAGCGTGATACCGTCGGGTTTGTTACCCGCGAGGATAGCCCCGCCACCGAATTGCGCGTGCGTATTTCAGAGCCAGAGGGCGCGACACAAGCGTTTCAGATCGCTCGTGGCCTAGGATCGCCAGTTGCGTCGTTTACTGGCGCCGCATCAACGAACATCGACGTTGAAATCGATGGCACGCTTCTGACGATCACGCTTAGCGAAGCTGAAATGGTGGCAATGAACGAGCGTACGATCATGCAAACGCTTGAAATTATCCGCCGCCGGATCGACGAGGTTGGCACGCGTGAGCCAACAATCCAGCGCCAAGGTTCCGAGCGGATTCTAGTGCAGGTGCCGGGTGTCGGTTCCGCCAACGAAATTATCGAATTGCTGGGCACAACCGCGCAGCTGACGTTCAACCCTGTTCTTGGGCGTGCGGCAGATGCAGATGCGTCACCCGGCACGGGCAACATCCTTGTGCCTGCGCTGGATGAACCGAATGTCTTCTATATTCTTGAACGCCGCCCCGTTGTCACAGGAGAAGACCTCGAGAACGCGCAGTTGGACTTTGATCAAAACGGCCGCCCTGCGGTTGCCTTCCGGTTTAATACCTCTGCCGCGCGCGAATTTGGTGACTATACGCTTGAAAACATTGGCAGTCCTTTTGCGATTGTGCTGGACAACCAAGTGATTTCGGCGCCGACAATCCAAAGCCATATTCCAGGCGGGTCGGGCATTATCACAGGCAACTTTGACGTTGAAGAAGCGACAAACCTCGCCGTTTTGTTGCGCGCTGGCGCTCTGCCTGCGGAACTGACGTTTCTTGAAGAGCGCACCATCGGGCCAGAACTGGGTGCTGATAGCATTGCTGCAGGTCAGATTGCCTGCATCGTCGCCGCAATCGCAATTCTTGTTTACATGGTGCTGAGCTATGGTTTGTTTGGCGTATTCGCCAATATAGCGCTGATCATCAACGTCGGTTTGATTTTTGGACTGCTGAGCATTGTAGGCGCTACTTTGACGTTGCCCGGTATTGCAGGGATCGTGCTGACAATCGGTATGGCGGTGGACGCAAACGTTATTGTCTTCGAGCGTATCCGCGAAGAGCTGAAAACCGCGAAAGGTCCTGCACGCGCTATTGAGTTGGGCTATGAAAAGGCGCTTTCCTCGATCATCGACGCGAACATCACCACATTTATGACGGCCGTGATTTTGTTCACTATCGGCTCTGGTCCGGTCAGCGGCTTTGCCGTGACCTTAGGCTTTGGTATCGTCACATCCGTATTCACCGCGATTTTCGTGACAAGGTCCTTGATTGTGATCTGGTTCTCGCGCACCCGCCCTAAGACAATCGAGGTTTGATATGCGCCTGAGACTGGTACGCGACGACACGTCCATCGATTTCTTTAGCAAAGCCCGTATTTGGCTGGGCATTTCAATGGTGGCGATGGTCGTCGCTTTCGCGTCATTCCTGATCCAGGGATTGAACTACGGTATCGATTTCCAAGGCGGCACAAGCATTCGGACAGATAGTGCGATTGTGGTTGATGTGGCGCAGTACCGATCTGTGCTAGAGGCGCTTGATCTTGGTGATATTTCTATCGCCGAAGTCGACGATCCGCTATTTGACGAAGATCAGCATGTGGCTTTGGTCCGCGTGCAAGCCCAAGAGGGCGATGAACGCATCGCTTCTGAAACGATTGAAGCTATCCAAACAGCTTTGCGCACAATTGATCCCGGTATGACGTTCCCGTCGGTTGAATCTGTGGGCCCCAAGGTATCAGGCGAATTGATCCAGACGGCGATTATCGCTGTCGCCCTCGCGGTTGTGGCGATCCTGCTTTATATCTGGATGCGGTTTGAATGGCAGTTTGCGGTGGGCGCGGTTGTCGCGCTGGCACACGATGTGATCCTGACAATCGGCATCTTTTCGGAACTGCAGATCAAATTTGATCTGGCGATTATTGCGGCTTTGCTGACAATTGTGGGCTATTCGATTAATGACACTGTCATCGTCTTTGACCGCGTACGAGAAAATCTGCGCAAGTATAAGAAAAAGGACCTCAAAGAGGTTCTGAACCTGTCGATTAATGAAACGCTAAGCCGGACATTGATGACATCGGTTACCACGATGTTGGCGCTGCTTGCGCTATTTATCTTGGGCGGCGACGTGATCCGTGGTTTTGTGTTTGCGATGATGTGGGGCGTTCTGATCGGAACGTATTCGTCTATTTTCGTAGCATCTACGATCCTGTTGGTCTTGGGTGTTAAGCGCGACTGGTCCAAGAAAGACCCAAGTGCGGGCACGAAATACGGCCACATCGAAACCTAAGAGGGTTGCCATGCGCCTGAATGAAATCAGCTACAACGACGCCTTGCCAATCGATGGCTATGGGACCGGCTTTTTTCGCGTTGGCGGCAAGAAATGCGAAGGATCGATTGTGGTGCTTCCAACGGGCGTTACGGCGTGGGGCGGGTTCGCGGACACTGATACGCTTTTGGCCGCAGTCAAAGACATCGACGTGCTTTTTGTTGGAACAGGGGCAGAAATTGCGCATCCGCCCAAGGATTTCCGCATCATACTAGAGGACGCGGGCATCGGGGTCGAAACGATGGCCTCGCCGGCTGCCTGCCGCACATACAACGTCTTATTGTCAGAGGGGCGGCGCGTGGCTGTGGCCCTTTTGCCTGTCTGAATGCTGCGCGTTCAAAACTTTGCATGTGCCCGCGGTGGCGTGCCGGTTCTGGCCGGTGTTAATTTTGAAGTTGAAGCAGGCAATGCTCTCATCCTGCGCGGTCCCAACGGGATTGGTAAAACCACATTGCTGCGTAGCTTGGCAGGATTGCAGCCAGCAACCCAAGGCACTGTAGAATTCCCAGATGATGAAGGCGCCTATGCCAGTCACGCTGATGGGATCAAAACCGCGCTGACAGTGACCGAAAACCTGAAGTTTTGGGCGGATGTTCATGGCGCACGCTTACCTGCGGATATCTTGGATACCTTTGACTTGTCTGACTTGCGCGACCGCTTGGGGGGTACTTTGTCGGCGGGCCAAAAGCGCCGCTTGGGATTGGCGCGTTTAGGAGTAATTGGCCGCAAAGTTCTGTTCTTGGACGAACCCACCGTTTCGCTGGATGGGTTTTCCGTAAAGTTGTTTGCCAATTGGCTGCAAAATACACATTTGGCCGCTGGCAGGATTGCAGTCATTGCAACGCATATCGACCTTGGCCTGTCAGCGCCCGAGTTAGACCTGACACCGTTCAAAGCCGCACCCGATGCTGGCGGCGGATCAGATGAGGCGTTCTTGTGATTGCCTTGCTGCTGCGCGATCTGCGCTTAGCGATCCGTGCGGGTGGCGGTTTCGGGCTGGGGCTCGCGTTTTTCTTGATTGTCGTAGTTCTGGTGCCTTTCGGTGTTGGTCCTAACACTGAACTGTTGTCGCGCATCGCGCCCGGGATCTTGTGGGTTGCATCACTTTTGGCGGCATTGCTATCGCTTGATCGAATTTTTGCACTGGATTACGAAGATGGGTCGCTGGCTTTGCTCGCGACATCGCCGCTGCCGCTTGAAGGGGTTGCGATGGTCAAAGCTGCGGCACATTGGATCACCACGGGATTGCCGCTTACTTTGGCAGCCCCGGCGCTTGGTTTTCTGTTAAGCCTTACGCCAGAGGCCTATCCCTATTTGCTGCTTTCTTTGCTGATCGGCACACCCGCCTTGTCGATGATTGGCACGTTCGGTGCGGCATTGACGGTGGGCTTGCGGCGGGGTGGGTTGTTGTTGTCACTGCTTGTTCTGCCGCTTTATGTGCCGACCTTGATTTTCGGGGCAGAGGCGATCCGGCGCGGGGCAGAGGGCCTTGATCCAACCGGCGCGCTGATGTTGATGGCAGGGATCACGGCGGGCAGTTTTGCTTTGCTGCCGTTTGCCACTGCGTCCGTGTTACGCATCAATCTACGGTGATCAGGGATTGAGGGCCGCAATGAGGAAGGATAGATAAGCGCCATGTCGATGTGGGAATATGCCAATCCGAAACGCTTTATGGGCTGGACCAGACCGGTGCTGCCTTGGACCTTTGCGCTTGCAGGGGCTTGCCTTGTTGTCGGTTTGATTTGGGGCTTTTTCTTTACGCCCGATGACTTCCGGCAAGGATCGACGGTTAAAATCATTTACCTGCACGTTCCCGCCGCACTTATGGCGATTAATGCATGGATCATGATGTTGGTTGCGTCTTTGATTTGGGTCGTGCGCAGGCACCATGTGTCAGCGCTGGCTGCCCGTGCGGCGGCACCCATCGGCGTCGTATTCACGCTGATCGCGTTGTTTACAGGCGGCATTTGGGGGCAACCAATGTGGGGGACCTATTGGGCGTGGGACCCGCGGCTGACTTCGTTCTTGATCCTGTTTTTGTTCTATCTGGGCTATATCGCCCTTTGGGAAGCCATTGAGGATCCTGATACTGCGGCTGATCTGACAGCCGTCTTGTGCATGGTCGGTTCGGTCTTTGCAATTCTGTCGCGCTACGCGGTTTTGTTCTGGAACCAAGGGCTGCACCAAGGGGCATCGCTGTCGCTTGATAAGGAAGAAAACGTTGCGGATGTTTTCTGGTTGCCGCTGTTGGTTTGCATCGCGGGTTTTGTTTTGCTGTTCATCGCATTGGTGCTTATGCGTACCCGTACTGAAATTCGCGCCCGTCGCATTCGGGCCCTAGAAGCGAGGGCGCGCCGTGCCTGATCTTGGAAGCTATGCCATCGAAGTTTTATCCGCTTATGCTGTAAGCATCGCGCTTTTGGCAGGGATCGTTTGGCTAAGCTGGCGACGCTACGCTAAAGTGCGCGCCGCATTGGAACAGGCTGAAAAGAATGGCTAAAATATCGCCCCTGATGATTATGCCGCCGGTGATTTTCGCGGCACTCGCTGGACTGTTCCTATCTGGCATGTTGCGCGACAACCCTGATGAGTTGCGGTCGACCTTTGTCGGGAACCAAGCGCCAGCGGTGCCGTTGGAGGCCGTGCAAAGCACCCAACAATTGACCGACGCGGACTTGCGGACGGGTGATGTGACAATCGTGAATTTCTGGGCCAGCTGGTGCCCACCGTGCCGTGCCGAACACCCCAATTTGCTTGATCTTCAGGCCCAAGGGTACCGGATTGCAGGGATCAATTTTCGTGATCAACAGCCGCAGGCATCAGAATACCTGTCCAATTATGAAGACCCGTTCTTTGCCACCGGCTTTGATTTGCGTGGCAGGGTGGCGATTGACTGGGGTGTGACGGCCCCGCCCGAGACATTCATCGTGGATGGGGATGGGACGGTTTTGTTCCGGTTTGTAGGTCCGCTGGTTGGGTCGGATTACGAACAACGGTTTTTGCCGGAGCTGGCGAAAGCTATGGAGTAAGGCGCCACGCAAAACCCAAGACAAGTAGAGAAACAAAAAAGCCCAGTCACATGACCGGGCTTTTTCGCATTTATGGTCGTTACGCTTAAGAGGCTTTCGCCAGATTGCGCAGCACATAGTGCAGCACACCGCCATTTTCGATGTACTCAATCTCGACCGCGGTATCGATGCGGCATTTGACTGTGATCTCCTTGACGGAACCGTCTGCCATGGTGATTTTGGCAGTCATGTCCTGAAGTGGCTTCACGCTGTCCAAACCTTCGATAGTCACTGTTTCTTCGCCGGTCAGACCTAGCGAATTACGGTTGTCACCGCCCGTGAATTCGAAAGGCACCACGCCCATACCAACAAGGTTGGACCGGTGGATACGTTCGAACGATTCTGCGATCACTGCTTTGACGCCGAGCAAGGCTGTTCCTTTGGCCGCCCAGTCACGCGAAGACCCTGCACCGTATTGTTCGCCTGCAAAGACGACCAGCGGTGTGCCTGCGTCTTGGTGCGCCATTGCGGCGTCAAAGATTGACGTCTGCGCGCCATCGGGGCCTTTGGTATAGCCACCTTCGACACCGTCCAGCATCTCGTTCTTGATGCGGATGTTGGCGAATGTACCGCGCATCATGACTTCGTGGTTACCGCGACGCGATCCGTAAGAGTTGAATTCGCGCACCGGTACCTGACGTTCAATCAGATACTGACCAGCAGGGGTCGTGTCTTTGAACGAACCAGCCGGGCTGATGTGGTCGGTTGTGACCATGTCGCCAAGTACAGCAAGAACCTTGGCGTCGACGACGTTTTTGATTGTGCCTGCGTCCTTTGACATGCCTTTAAAGTATGGCGGGTTCTGGACGTAAGTTGATGCAGCGGGCCAGTCGTAGGTTTCGCTGTCAGTCGTTTCAACAGCTTGCCACTTTTCGTCGCCTTTGAACACATCAGCGTACTTGCTGATGAACGCTTCGCGGGTGACGGTTTTTTCAACAAGCGCGTTGATCTCGGTCGAGGTCGGCCAGATGTCTTTTAGGTAGACATCATTGCCGTCTTGATCCTGACCAAGCGGTTCACTGGCCATGTCGATGTCCATTGTACCAGCCAACGCATAAGCGACGACCAATGGCGGTGAGGCCAGATAGTTCGCGCGCACGTCTGGTGAAATCCGGCCTTCAAAGTTGCGGTTACCGGACAAGACAGATGTCGCGACCAGATCACCTTCGGCGATGGCGTCGGACAGTTCTTTCTGGATCGGCCCAGAGTTACCGATGCAGGTCGTACAGCCATAGCCAACAAGGTTAAAGCCAACCTTATCAAGATCTTCTTGCAGGCCTGCGGCCTCTAGGTATTCAGAAACAACCTGTGAACCGGGGGCCAGAGATGTTTTAACCCAAGGTTTGCGGTTCAGGCCCAAGGCCGCTGCTTTACGCGCCACAAGGCCCGCGCCGATCATCACGTAAGGGTTGGATGTGTTGGTGCAGGACGTGATGGAAGCGATCACAACCTTGCCCGAGGACAGCGTGTAATCTTCGCCTGCAACGACGACTTCTTTGTTCATTGGACGCTTGAATGTTTCTTCCATTTCGCGCGTGAATGCGGTCTTGGCGTCGGTCAATGCAACGTAGTCTTGCGGACGCTTGGGGCCTGAAATCGCAGGAACGATTGTCCCCATATCAAGGTGCAGGGTGTTGGTGTAGACTGGTGCATAGTCAGCGCCGCGCCAGAAACCGTTTTCCTTGGCGTAAGCTTCGACCAGCGCGATGCGGTCTTCGTCACGACCTGTGTTACGCAAGTAGCGCAGCGTTTCGTTGTCGATCGGGAAAAAGCCACATGTCGCGCCATATTCCGGTGCCATGTTTGCGATTGTCGCACGGTCGGCCAGGGGCAGAACGTCCAAACCTGCGCCGTAGAATTCAACGAATTTGCCGACAACACCAAGGTTGCGCAACATTTCGACGACTTTCAGCACGAGATCGGTACCAGTTGTGCCTTCGACCATCTGTCCTGTCAGCTCAAACCCGACGACTTCGGGGATCAGCATCGACACAGGCTGGCCGAGCATTGCAGCTTCGGCTTCAATACCGCCAACACCCCAACCAAGAACGGCCAAACCGTTAACCATTGTGGTGTGGCTGTCTGTACCGACGAGTGTGTCAGGATAGGCTACTTCATCGCCGTTCTGGTCTTTGTCGGTCCAAACGGTTTGCGAAAGATACTCGAGGTTTACCTGGTGGCAGATACCAGTGCCCGGTGGCACAACGCGGAAGTTATTGAACGCGCCTTGGCCCCATTTCAGGAACTGGTAGCGTTCCATGTTCCGCTCGTATTCGCGGTCAACGTTCATCTGGAACGCACGCGGGTTGCCAAATTCGTCGATCATCACAGAGTGGTCGATGACCAGATCAACAGGGTTTAGCGGGTTAATCTGCTGGGCGTCGCCACCAAGGGCCACGATCCCGTCGCGCATCGCGGCCAGATCGACCACGGCTGGAACGCCGGTGAAATCTTGCATCAATACGCGGGCAGGGCGGTAAGCGATTTCGCGGGGGTTCTTGCCGCCGTTGTCGGCCCAAGCCGAGAACGCTTTGATATCGTCTACGGAAACTGAGAAACCACCGTCTTCGAAGCGCAGAAGATTCTCAAGAACTACTTTCAATGCGGCAGGAAGCTTGGAAAAATCGCCCAAACCGGCCGCTTGGGCCGCGGGAATAGAATAGTAAGCGACCGATTGGTCACCAACTGTGAGGGTTTTGCGGGTCTTTGCGGTGTCTTTGCCGACTGTAATTGTCATGGCGATCCCTTTCGTGGCTGATGCAAGAGCAAGGCTATTACCTGCGCTTTTGCCCCATACACAAAGGGCGATCAAGGGGGGTGCGGCATTTTTAGTATACCATTGCACACAATTCGACGTATTTCTGTGCGGAAGTCTGAAACATTCCTCGCGATACACTCGCAATTGCTTGATTGGTCATTTCAGGCAAAGCTAACTAAACCGGACAGGTAATAAAAACTCGGGGCCCTCAATGCGCTATCTTATCGCCGTACTTTCCTTTCTGGGCTTCCTTCAAGCAACAACATTGATGGCGCAAAATGGACCGGTCGTGGTCGAGCTATTCACATCGCAAGGGTGTTCATCTTGTCCGCCCGCAGATGCGATGCTGCATGATTTAGCCAAACGGGATGACGTGATCGCCTTGGCACTGCATGTCGATTACTGGGATTATATCGGCTGGAAAGACGTCTTTGGACGTCCCGAGAATACACGCCGCCAACATGGATATGCGCAAGCGGCACGCGCGACGACAGTCTACACCCCGCAAATGGTGATTGGCGGCGTGGATCATGTCGTCGGTTCGCGTCCCATGCAAGTTATGGACGCTGTTCAAGCGCAAGCGCGCCGCGGCAATCCGGTGAATGTGACACTGACGCGCAGCGGTGACGCGATCCAAATCAATGCGACGGCTATATCGCGTGGGGATTATATTGTGCAGCTGGTGCGGTTTACACCCGAAGAGACAGTAGCGATCCGGCGGGGCGAAAATGCAGGACGCACGTTTAGCTATGCGAATATCGTCAAGTCCTGGGATGTGATAGGTCGGTGGGACGGGCTGACAGCATTGACGCTTAATGCGGCCGCTGTGGGTTCTGACGGCGTTGTTGTGATTGTCCAGCAGAATGGGCATGGCCCAATCGCTGGCGCTGCAAAACTGCGCTAGCCCATTATTTCCAGCGACGATGCACCCAGAACCATTGGGAAGGATTGCGTGCGATCTGTGCCTCAAGCCGCGCGTTCATCTTGATCATCATGTCGCGTGGATCTGAGTGGGCGATTGGTGCCTCGACCTCGACTTGAAAGCTGAGGCCGTCAGGTTGACGAATGGCAAAGTAGGGGATGACAAGTGCGTTGAGCCGGAGAGCAATTTTCGCAGGCGACAGTGACGTGCGTGCAGGGTGGCCCATAAAGGGAATGGTTTCTTCGCGGGATGCCACATCGAAAAAGATCGTACCCATGCCGCCATCTCGCAGATGTCGCACAAAACCAATCGTGCCGTTTTTGCCTTTGGCAAAGACCGGTCCACCCCAAGCCGACATGGTTTCAACGTAGTGGTTGTTGAAAAATTGATTATTCATTGGGCGGTAAAAGCCACCAACATCATAGCCCATATTGGTCAACAGATGACGGGCCGCTTCGTGATTGCCAAAATGTCCGGTGACAAAAATGACGGGGCGGTTCTCGGCTGCAGCTTTGACAAGGTGGTCTAGGCCAGCGCCGGTTGGTTCTGACTTGGCCATGCGCGCGCCAAGTTCCCGCCAGCTGTAATTCTCAATCAAGGTACGGCCAAAATTATCGCAGCATGCTGCAGCGATCTGGCGTCGCTTGGGCGCGGGCATTTCAGGATAAATCATCGCGAGATTATTCTCGGCGCGCCGTTTGTAGCCTGCGACTGGTCCCAGGACAGATCGCATCACACGTCCCATCAATGGGACGCGCGTCTGGTACGGCAGCAGTTTCAAGCCCCCGATCAGCCCGCGAAAGACCGCATTTGTCAGCCTGTCTGTGATCATTCCACGGGGTTTCGTCATCAGGCTGATGGCAGCTTTGCTAGACCGGTGCCGATCATGCTGTCGCGGGTTACTAATGCGCCTAGCGCGTCCGCGGTCCAGTCATCGGTGCCCGCAGGTCTGTGCGGAATGACGATATAGCGCATGTCAGCCGTGCTGTCGTGCACGCGCACGGTGGTATTTTCGGGCAAAGTCACACCGAACTCTGCCAAGATTTTGCGTGGCTCTTTCACCGTACGTGACCGGTAAGCCCGTGATTTGTACCAATCGGGTGGTAACCCAAGCAGATTGCGCGGGTAGCATGAGCAAAGTGTACAGACGACGATGTTGTGGACGTCAGCTGTGTTTTCAAGCGCAATCAATCGCATCGGTCCGATGTCAAAACCCATCTCGCGGGTGGCCGTGCTTGCGTCTTCAAGCAGCGCGGTTCGAAACGCTGGGTCGGTCCAGGCCCGCGCAACTACGGCGGCCCCGTTTGCAGGGGTGCGCGCATCCATTGCGTCGATTTGGGCGTTGATGTCTTGGGCGGTTGTCACGCCTTTTTCGATCAGCAACTCGCGCACTGCGATTTCCATCTGCTGCCAATAGGTCAGCGGGTGGTCATCATCAGGGCGGTAAGGATGGCCCGATGGTGAAAGGTGGTCGTGGTGATCATGGGGCATGTGGTGCGTCCGCCGGTTCAAGCCAATGGCTGTAGATTTCCGCGTCAATGGTGTCTTGATGTCCGTCTGCGGCATTGCCCCAAACTTCGGCCATGGTAAAGCGTAGACGCATCAAGGGCAGGGGCTGTCCGGCGTGACGGTAAGCCAGTTGTTCGGGGTTAGGGAACGGGCCAAGGGTGCGTTCGACCCAGCCGATTTTGCCGCGCAGATATGCAGGCGTGCGCACATGGCCGGGTGGCATGTCGTGGCGCACGCGCATGTAGGTGCGATCAGTCACTTGCAGCCTCGCCATAGGTTGCACCACGTGCGGCAACGGCTGTCATGCGCTGCGCAAGTTCGCTTGTTGTGTAAACGCCCGCCTCGATCAGGTTTTGGTTTACCGAGGCAATCCAGCGTTCGTAATATGTCATCGTCTCAAATGCGTCTGGACCCATATCCTCTAGGACGCGGCGCAGACCGTCGACGGTGAAATGCCCATGCGCTGATGCGATGATCATCAATGCATCGACCCGCTTTTCCCAAAGCGAAAAGTCATGCTGCTGCGTCGGCACGGGGCCTGCCGCGTCGCCGCCCATGTCGTGCCAACGGCGGCCTGTTTGGGTGTTTTGGATATCTGTCATAAGACGATGTTAGATCAGATCGCAGGCGACTTGAATCAAAATTTTAGGCGGCGTCCCCCGCGCAGCGGCTAGCTATGCTGCTTGTTCCTCTTCATCGGGGTCGCGCAGTGTGATCACACCGCCATCGACCATTTCCCTTATCGCTTTTGTAACTTCTGCCATAGCCATTTCAGCGTCTGCCTTTCTGATTTGCCCGCGTTCTTCTGCGTCATCCCGCAACTGGCCCGCCATGCGTTGAGACACACTGCCAAGGATGAATTCGGCGGAAGCGACATGCGCGTCATCCATCGCCA
>Ga0208660_1000027_pt1 | contig 47143 bp, 47 predicted proteins | sample DEB08_DNA_13_FD_184527 | JGI IMG/M metagenome (GOLD analysis project Ga0208660, IMG submission 184527) | Aqueous microbial communities from the Delaware River and Bay under freshwater to marine salinity gradient to study organic matter... | ecosystem: Environmental > Aquatic > Marine > Coastal ... | reverse complement strand
TTGAAGTGAAACTATAGATAGAATAAATAACAGCGTGTCTTACTACAGGAAGCTTGTTGAGAGTGAAGTATAACGAATAGTAATATGAATAGTAACGGATTAAAAACAAAAAAGAATATGAAAAGCTAGACGTGTTTAGACGGAATTCTAGACGATATCTAGACGTGAATTCGGAAAAAAAGCACAGAGTGTATGTAGAGGTGGTATTACAGTGCACTTTGTAGACGAAGAAGATGTAGATGAAGAATTTTTTGGCAACTGTATAGCTAATGCTACATAACGAATAGTAATATAAAATAATATTATATGCAAAAACATATAAAATGAGGGTAATAACCAATATTATATGCAAAAACATATAAAATGAGGGTTAAAACAAACATTAATTATAACACCCGTATATGATTAAGCTTTAGCGACCCGAAGGGTTAATTATATATTATGTTAGAAAATAAAACGATAAAACCTTTTGATATATAAAAAATGTTTATATATTGTAGAACAACAGAATAAATAAAAAAAATATAGTGCATTATGAAGGAAGAAGATAATGACTTAATAGGTATTATAGATGAAGTTCCATTTAATTGCCTTATAGAAGATAAGTTTGTAATCAAGATGCTTGCATTTGATTTCAACTCAATGATTAAAATAGCGACAGATGTTGTAAAGATGCTGGAGTATCTTGAAGATGGATTACATCTAACAGGAGGAGTTTCAAATGTTTCTGAAGAAATATTTTATGAGGTTACAGTAGAAAAACTAGACAAAGATAATGTAGTTATACTAGACATAGATTTTATAGATTTAGATAGTTATTTAGATTACATAAATAATAAACAAACTGTTAAAATAATCACAAATGATAGCTTATAATAGACATAAAATGATACACATAAACCACGTTGTAAGTGACTTAGAAATTTCTCTATATTCAATAAAAAAATCTTTTGAGAAAATGGAGTATGACGATATGGACAGTCGTTGTGATGTTTTAATAGAAAAAATAATTGAATTAAAAAAATCAATATCAAATGAACAGAATTAGATTAAAACCTTCAGAAGCAATTTATTTAGGCTTTGAAGCAAGAAAGAGTAATGGAAAAGGAAATCCAAAGTACTACTTAACAGACTTACAACTAAGCAAGTTAAATGACTTACGAAGTAAAGGCGTTGTTGATAGTTGCGAAAAATTAGAAGTTGATCCAACAACAGTTAAGCATCTATGGAAGAAAACAAAACAAGAATCTGTATTTATTAAAAATCCTTTGTTTATTTCGGAGACAGAGAAAAAATACCTTGATTTAAGAACTTCAATAGTAAAGCATTTAAAAGAATTTACACCAAGTTTTCCAAAATTAAAAAGAGATAAGTTGGCAGATGGACATCTTTTAGTTGTCGACCCTGCAGATATACACATAGGTAAGTTAGCTACAGCATTTGAAACTGGAGAAGAATACAACAGTCAGATAGCTGTAAAAAGAGTTATAGAGGGAGTAAAAGGAATCTTACAAAAGTCAAATGGATTTAATATTGAAAAGATTTTATTCATTGGAGGTAATGATATATTACATATTGATACACCAAAAAGACAAACTACATCAGGTACTCCACAAGATACTGACGGAATGTGGTACGATAGTTTTTTGATTGCGAAACAACTATATGTTGATGTACTACAAATTCTACTGTCTGTTGCAGACGTTCATTTTGTATTCAATCCTAGTAACCACGATTATACAAATGGTTTCTTCTTGGCAGATGTTATTCAAACTTACTTCAAAGATTGTAAAAATATAACATTCGACTGCTCAATAGCACACAGAAAATACTACGCATACGGTAAGAACATAATAGGTTCTACCCATGGGGACGGAGCAAAACAAGCTGACTTAGGTTCTTTAATGTCAATAGAAGCTAAAGACTTATGGGCGTTTGCAGAGCATAGATATTTTTATACTCATCACGTACACCATAAAACTGCTAAAGATTTTATTAATATAACAGTTGAAAGTTTAAGAAGCCCTAGTGGTGCAGATTCTTGGCACGATAAAAAAGGATATAAAGGAGCTCCAAAAGCAGTTGAAGGTTTTTTACACCATCCTGATTTCGGACAAGTTGCACGTTTAACCCATATATTTTAATTATGACAGAAGAAGCAGAAAAAAGAAAAAATACACCAATATTTTCAGGGGTTTTAATGTATTTCCCTGACGCAATAAAGGCTGTTGCTCAATGTAGCCTACAAGGAAACGTACAGCATCATAATGATAAACCATTGCATTGGGATAGAAAAAAGAGTAAAGACCATTTAGATTGTTTAGTTAGACACTCAATGGACCACGTATTTAACCCAGTTGATACTGATGGACAGTTACACTTAGCAAAATCAGCCTGGAGAGCATTGGCTGCATTGCAAATTTACTTAGAAGAGTCAAGATAATTTATTGTATTTTTGTCTAATGAAGAAAAATATAATGCAATCTTTTGTAAACAAATTTAATGGGTCTTTTAAACAACTATCACCAGGTGATGTTGATTATAAGATATTAGATAAGAGCGGTAAGTTAATTTCTTATGCTCAGGTAGAGATTGTAGATGATTTATCTAAACCATTTATTATAAAGGCAGAAAGAGCGGTTAGATTGTTTAACAAACGACTTAACGGAGTAGTTATATTTGGAAATAGCGAAAGTCTTATGTATGGAAAGATAGACAAGTTAACCGGTGAAGTATCACCGGCTATGTCTGATTCTTATTTTTCAGAACTCACGATAACTTATAAAGAAAAAAGTGTTTTTACTTTTTAAAAGCTTTGTTAAAAAACTCTCTTTTTTTATCTTTCATTTCTTGTTGGATTAACTTTATTTTAGCTTTTAACTCAGGTATTAAGTAATCTCTTTTTTTACGTTGAGCATCTTTAAGTTTTCTAGTTAACTTTGCTTTCTGATTATCACTCTTTCTATATGTTCGATTGTTTTTATATCTTCTTAAAGTTTTAGTATATTTTCTCTCGTCTTCTTCTTTATATTCTTTGTATGTCCTTTCGTCTATTATTTCCATCTCAGCCATCTGCTCGTCTATAGATTTATCATTGACATTATCATTTTTAGATACTTTACCTATATCTTTTTTGTCTTTAAATCCAAACTGTTCATCCATATACGCTCTTTTCAAAGCCTTCTTATCATTTTTTAATGTGGATTGTTTTTGTTTAGCTTTAATTTCATTTTCTTCTGATAATGTTCCTCCCTTTATAAGTCGTGTTACTTTATTAAGGTTCATATCGATTTCTTTTATTTCAGGTTTCGATTGAAATTTCTCCTCTTCAGTGGCAAATTTTATTTTATTTTTATCCTTAAGCTCATTATAAGAGTACTGCTTATCCTTAAGTGCAAACTTATTACTTGTTGGTATAGTAAATAAGTATTTCTTTAAATCTTTAATTAAAGGAATTTTACCTGTAAATAACCCTGCAGTCTCAATTAAAGCTTGACTTAATAGATAGTCAATAGACTCTTCTTTCTCTTGATCGTTTGAAGGATTCCATACTTTAGCTCCAGCTGAAATCATGTTAAGAATTAATACAGCATGGCTACTGAGTGGACCTGTAGTTTCTTTTATAACTTGATAAGCTATATTGTCTTTATCTTTTAAGTCATCACTCTTAATATTAAAATATCCCAATCCTAAACCATGTTTGAATGAATCGTACTCTTCATCCCCCCTAATTGACTGACCATACTCTTCGTTTAAGTATTCTACGCCAATATTTAAACCTCTTCTAGCAATAGTTCCGAAATTCCTTCCTAAAAATAAACTAGCTGCAGCTCCAACAAAAGCTCTGGTAACTTCATTAACCCCAATTTCATCTTCATCTTCATCTTCTGCTCCAAAAGCTCCGTAAATTAACGAGCTAAACACTTTGTATAGCAATCCATAAGAAGCCATTCTGACTGTTGCAGCTGTTAATAATTGTGCACCTTTACGTCTTGATATCTCTCCGTTACCCATCATACCTATAATACCATCTCTAGCAGTTGAGTATTCAAAAATTAAGAAATTTGTCAGGTATCCGTTAACATACTTACGTGCCTGAACTAAACCTCCATCATCTCTTTTGTTTATTTTATTCTTTAATACTCCTCCAAAAATACTTTGAGTACCTGCAGCCTTGTTTAACGCCTGGTCAGCCTTATTTCTAGCCGCTTCTATTTCTTTTGCTTTCTCGCTTCTATAGTCAGCATTATTTTTAAATTGTTCTAAATCAACATTTGATTTTTTCATTTCAGAAGTGAATGTACCAACCCATATAGGTAAAGATACTGCTTTATCTGGCGTAGATATTAACACATCTGCAATCACCTCCGCTCCACCACTTACAAATTTTACTCCGCTTTTATTAGAAAAGGTTTTAACAGCATTAGATAATGCGCCTCTACCTTCAGCTTTAGATAAGTCAACATTTTTAGCTAACATATCAACTGACTTACCGGTGTTTTTAGCTCCTGTAAATCTAGACAGTTCTGAACTCCCTGAAAGTGTTAAAAACTCAATAGAATCAGATAACCCATTCTTTTGAAAAATAAATTTAGCTCCTAACCCAAAACTAACAGGATCAGCTATTGCTGCATATCCAAGGTTACTCGAAAATTCAGCAAATGCTCTAGGAACACCAGCTAACTTATATTGATAACCAAAGCTAATAGCTTTATCTAAATAACCTTCAGTTCTAAAAGAGCTTCCGAATGCTATTGCCATAGCTTCATCATAAGCTTCATTCATAGCTACAGCAAACTCTCCAGGAGAAATTTCAGCTAATTTAAGAACTTTATTTTCTCTTGTGTTTTCTGATGTAGACTCTACATTTTCTTTTACAGTGCTTAATATTTTTTTAACAACCCTATTCTCGTTTGTTATATGGAAGTCAAGAAGTGTTTGTTTAGCACCTCGGAGTGTAGAGTTTAAAGCATCCATATTCAACGCCTTTACGCCTTTTGTCCTACCCTCAACAGTTCCTGCTTTTGTTTTTACGTTTGTGGTCTTATCGTAATGATCAGAAATTTCTGCATTTTCTGCCTTCCTTCCCTTATCACTACTCATTACATCATGGTGAACGTATTTGTTTATCATATCAGGTCTAGACCCTCTAACTACAGAACCAACATAAAGAGCTTTTTCAGCAGTCTCTTCGTTTATTTTATTTATAACATTGACAGCCTCCTTCTCAACCCTAGTCATTCCACTCTTAATTTCTTCTGCAGACTTCCCTTCTACCTGCTTCTTAACTTTTCTTAATATTTCTATTGTGTGTTTTTGGTTTCCTTTATCTTCTAAAGTTTTTATTGTTTCATCTATCCATTCACTCGCTTTGAATACTCCTCCCCTTTTAGCCATTTCAGGATTAGATTCGTATTCAAGTTCTAACATGTATGCTTGAATCCTGTATTTAGCTTCTACTACTTTATTTTCTTCTGTAAATTTTTTATATAACTTTGTATTTATATCTGTTAACTTTTCATTCACTTCCCTAGTAGCTTCTTGAAATGTTGCGAAAGCAGAACCCATTCTTTTGAATGTTCTGTTATAAATTTCTTTTCCTTTAAGGCCTAATATTGTATCTATGTCTTTTAAAGCATTACTATATATTTGTCTGTAAGCAGATGTCTTTTCGCTCTTAAACATCACTTTTGTTTGCAGTCCTCTCATAATACTCTCAATAGCCAAAGCTTTAGCTTTATTGAGTTGAGCTGTTACTACATCCGAATTTCCCTTTACATCTAAGGCATTCATAATAGTATTTGCTCTTGTAGTAAATATACCATTATTAATATTCTCAAGAATAAGAGGTAAACTTTTAAGTTGATTTTCGGTAAGGCCTTCTAGGTTTTTCCTATCCTTCATTAACTCAATAAATTTAAACGCAGAAATTCTAGAATATTTATTGTCCGTTACTTTATTAGTAACCTTTTCCTTCATAGCGCTGTCTATAAGAGAATCTATCTCTTCCTGTTGTTGTTCTGGAGTAAGAGATTCTTTTGTTTTTTTAAGGTCTAGTTTTTTATTGTATTTTTCTAATACATCTAACTGGTCTTTAACAAGTATTGGGTTAGTTCCTTTTCCTAGAATATCCATAGTAGCCTTGTAGTCTACGCTTCCATCTTTATCTAAAACCTGATTTTCATAAAACACATCAGCCAAGTCTTCAAACTGAGCATTTTCTTTCTCCATAACCTCAACAATCTCTCTAGCAATCTTAGCTTCTGATTTCAAGTCTTTTACACTAAGTACAGCCGAAGAAGATCCAAACCTATTTAGTAAATCTTCGTATTGTTTTTTTAGTTTTTCATTGGTAATTAATCCAGAATCATAAGAAAATAGCTTTTTAAAAATATTGAAAGTATCTTTAGCCGTACCTATCTTGCTCTTGATATTATTTTTAGCTCTTTCTCTCTTCGTGTTTGATGCAGAAGTTTCCTCTTTTACTTTTGCTATTCCGTATTGTTTAGCAATATAGTCAAGAAGTTTTTCAACAGCAACTTCATTATCCAGGTTTACTTTGCTTATCCTGTTTATTATAGTCTGAGACTTAGCAGTCGTGATATTTTTTCCTTTTTCAAAATCTTTGATTATTTTTGCCAGATTTTTTCTTTTTTGGTTTAGGTCTGTCTTAGCTCCTTTAGCCGCTTTTGCTTCTAGTCTAATCTGTGTCTTCAAAGAAGACATTTCATCTACAGTAACCTTATCTCTTTTAGATTTACCTATAATCTTTTTTGCAGATTTAGGTCTCTTAATAGATTTTTTTGATTGTCTTTCAATCTCACTTTCAATCTCTATAGATTCGCTAATTTCAGCACTTGTGTATCCTAGGTTTTTCAATACCTTATCTACAGCTTCCTCCTTCAATCCATTTTCTTTAGCAATCCTTCTCACCTCAGTTATTGATGGTTTATCTGCATTCTGCTGACGAGACTGTGTCGTGGTAGTTCCAGACTCTCTTTGATTCCATTTATTTTCTAAGCCTAAATTTTCTCCAAAATCAGCATCTCTACCTATACTCTGCAACTGACCTAAGTCAGTTACCTGTGAGTCTCCAAAATCAGCATCTCTACCTATACTCTGCAACTGACCTAAGTCAGTTACCTGTGAGTCTCTAAAATTAGCATTACCACCTATAGATTGCAATTGACCTAAGTCAGTTATCTTTGAGTATCCAAAATTAGCATCTCTACCTATACTCTGCAACTGACCTAAGTCAGTTACCTTTGAGACTCTAAAATTAGCATTAACACCTATAGATTGCAACTGACCTAAGTCAGTTACCTTTGAGCCTCCAAAATTAGCATTACCACCTATAGATTGCAATTGACCTAAGTCAGTTACCTCTGAGTATCCAAAATAAGCATCTCTACCTATACTCTGCAACTGACCTAAGTCAGTTACCTGTGAGTCTCCAAAATCAGCATATCCACTTATAGATTGCAATTGACCTAAGTCAGTTACCTCTGAGTATCCAAAATAAGCATATCCGGTTACGTACTTAGGAAATATATTAGAACTAACTGCTTCAATAGGCTTAAAGTTACCAATAAATAATACAGTATCTGGTCTAAGTTCTCTTAAATTTCTTGCTACAGGAAAATCAAATTCAGAATCATCGAATACTTTTTTTAATTTAGTAACCAATCCATTCTCTCCGTAGTCTACTTTAAATTTACCAGAATCTTTTATTATGGCTAGATATTCCTCTAACGACTGTTCTGTAACTTTTTTACCTTCTATTTTTTCTGTAAGCTCTTTTACTCTTGTATTGTACTCTATGGAGTCTAACCATTTCTTTCCACTTCCGTTAGGTATGTTTTCTTTTAAGAACTTGTCTGCAACAGGCATCATGTCAGGTTCTAAATCTTGCTTGCTAGAATCATTACCCCTAACTTCACCAACCTTATCACCTTCCATTCTTACCGCAACCCTAGATTCGTATTCTCCTTCAGAATTTTTAGTAGCATATACATAAAAATCTCCTCCATCAAGTTGATTTTTTGCGTTGGTTTTAGTACACCAGTATGTGTTCTGTACAATCTGAGAAAGCTTATTTGCGTTCTCTACTCTAACTTCATTACTAACCGAAGGTCCTCCTTCGAACTTTAGCCATTCTCCTTCTTTAGTTGACACAAAAGAAGAAGACTCTACTACGTTTTTAGAATTCTGAGCCTGTATCTCTACATAATCTTTCAGTAAAGATTTACTATCACTCGCATAAAGAGATGCTAGTGTTCCTGCATCAAAAGGTGTGTAGTTTCTTATGGTTTTATTACTTCTTTTTGTGTATTTATTTGTCTTAAAATCGTAATTGTTCGTTAGTACAGCATCTAAAATTAAATACTTAAACGAATTATTGTAATTAGATTCAGATAGGTAAGACTTCCATTGATCCAAAGTTTCTTTCTGAGTTTCTTTATATTTATTTATAAAATTATCTCGCATAGAACCTGGTTGAAAAGCTTGCTTTGCATTTTCAATTTGAGCTTCTGAAGCACCATCATTTATTAATGTGTTGATTTCAAATTGTATAGCACCATCTACAGCCTTACTGTCTTCTGACATAATGTAATTGTCAGATTCTTTTATGAAACTATCAAGCTCTTCTTTTACCTTTCCTTGTATACCTTCCTTGGTAAACGTAACCCCTTGTAGACCGATTTGTTTTATTGCTTGTGCTTCGTATTGGTTTTCAATTCCTGCTCTAGCATACTTTAAAACCTCTTGCTCAGAAAGATTTATTAATCCTTTTTGCTCCCTAACAGAATTTACTATTTCATTAGGTGTTTTCCCTGCAAGATTTTTAACTTCAGAATCAATATCACCAAGAACCTTAACATCTCTTGATTTAATCTTTTTACCTGAAGCTATCTTATCAGAAACAGTGTTCAAGAAGTTTATAATATCAGTATCACTAGTAAGAGGCTTAAGTCCAAATATTTTAGCAAGCCTATCTAACCATCTCTTTATTAGACTCTTCGCTTCTGCATTTAGCTGAGGATAACCGTCAGCAAGTATACCAATCAATTCAGCTATGCTCTCCTCACTCTCTAGTGCTTTTTTGTAATTAGAGCTAAACTTCTCAAGCCTATCAATCAGTTCTTGGTCAGCGTTTTTCTTTACCGCTTCCATCATTCTTTCTGTGATAGCTTGAGCTTGTTGGTCAGTTCTTCCCTTAGATAAAAGTAAAGCGTGAAATACCTCGTGAGCAACAGTTCTTTTGTTTGCTCTATTCGGGTTAATATAAATCTTACCATCAACATACCTTCCTCCAGTACTTTGATTACGTCCTTCCTTGGTTGCCTTCTTGTATTCAGCCTCAGACTCAGAAACAATAATTTCTACTTCTGGTGCAACCTTGGATAGAGCTTTTTTTGCGTTATCTACTTGATTATCAATTTGTTTTCTAGGTAATGCTTTTGTTTCTTCTACAGGTGTTTTCCCTTCTAATATATTAGTTAATAAATCTACCTGTTCATCTACAGACATTTCCTTTTTTTCTGCTTCACTCTCAACAGGTTTTTTTTCTATTTTTTTAGAAACAGGTTTCTTAACTTCAACCTCACTAGTTTGTTGTGCTGATTCTAGAGCAGCTAATTCAGCATCGTATTTAGCATTGATTTGATTTACCTTAGCATTATAAGACACACCAAACATTCCACCACTAAATTTAACATTAAACTCTTTGGATAATTTATCTTTAATTTCTTGTATACTCCAACCATTTTTTCTTGCCATATTTAAAATAGCTGAAGCTTTCTTGTATTCTTTTGAAGTTAAGTTATTTCTCGCTTCAACTTCTAATTCTTTTGTGGCTTGATAATATATTTCATTTAAAGAATCTTCTTCTTGGATTTGGCCATTAATATTAATAATAGTTGCGTTATCTTTTTCTTCTTCTCTTCTTCTTTCTATATCAGCTTTCTTAGCTTCAACCTCATTAGTTTGTTGTGTTGGTTTAGACTTTAAAGCTTCTACCTTGTCATCATAAACTTTATTGATACGATCTTGCTCAGCTTTCTTTTGCCTAGCCTTTGTATTTCTATATGTTTTTCCGTTTTCATCTGTTACAAGATCCAATGTGTCATCAAACTTCTTGTCGTCAATTTCTTTTAATTCTTTACTTCTATTCTCTTCTAATAGCTTTATTTCATTGTCTATTTCATCAATAGGTGATTTTTCTTTCTTTGAAAAAACTCCCTTTACTTTATCAATTAAAGTTTTTGGTTTATTTAATCTTTTTTTAATCTCAGACACTTCATCATCTATAGCTTTCTCTATAGCTATCTTAGTATCCTTTTCCATTGGCATATTTGAAATCGCTTCCTTGTTAGCTTCTAATATTTCTATTTTTTCATTAGCATATTCAGTCTCAGTCTTAGAAGAAATGGTTTTTAATCTCTCATTTATTTCATCTATTTCTGATTTTTTATCACCAACAAGCTCAGGTGACTTCCCTGACATCTCTTGTTCCAAATCTTTTTTTCTTAATAATAAATATGCAGCTTCTTTTGTCTGGTCAGTAGTATAGTTTTTTGGTATCTGACTTAGTGTAGATTTTGATGTATGAAAATTATCTAATTGCTCTTGAGCTTGTTCCTGTGTTATTTCTCCCCTAGACATTTTTATCTTAAGGTCTTGAGAAAATAACTTTGCAAACCCCTCGTCCTTAGTCATTGCCGAAAACATCTCAAACACATCATTAGGAAGATCCATAGTCTTCCCCTTTTTAAGTGATTTGTATACTGACCCTGGTAGCGTCATGGCAAATCCACCTATAGCCTCAGATGCTGATGCTTCAAAAACTCGTTCAACAAAAGCGCCTACACTTTTTGGATTTTTAAAAACATCCTTATCTTTTATTGTGTTATATATGGCTGTGATACTTATATCTGAAATTTCTTGAATTCCACCAGTCAAACCTTCTCCCGCTGTACCTGAACCAACCTTTTTGAATAGTTGAATAGCATTCCTTTTTAGGGCGCTAAAGATAGCTATTTCGCTAGCTTCTTTCGGTAAATCTTTTAATGTTTTAGAAATAAGCTTGTTAATCATTCCTGTACTCGTGAATGCGTTATCAAAACCAGCTTTTTCTAACAAAGCACCAGCAGCAGATGTCAATGTTTTTATTGTAATTTTTTCGAATATACCTAAATCGTCATAACCTTTATATTGTCTAAGCAATTTCTCTTTACCTCCGTACCCTTGCATGTAGAATCCTCCTAGAGTTAGGGAGCTACCTGCCCCAGGAACTATATTTAAAAGCATTGGAGCTACACTCTCTAAACTTCCCAATAGAGCTGCCCCTACGAAGCTTTCTTCTTTTATCCTATCTATAGCTTCCAATGTAGTACCAAAGTACTCCATGTCTTTTTTAAGCCTGTTCGCTCCATTAATAATCATATCTCTCTCTATATTACCTTGAGTGGTAATGACGGAGTTAACGGCTTCCATTTCCTTATCTGAAAAACCTTTGTAATTTCCATAAATTGACATACCTGCCTTTAAAAGAGCTTCTTTAAAATCTGCTTTATGTCCTGAAACTCCTTCTCCGATTCCTACAAAACCTGTTAATATAGATTGAACTGAAATAGATCCTAAATCCCATTTTTCAGCTTGATAATGAGTATATCTACCTACCAACTCATCATGTTCTGACTTTATGGACTGAACATCACTATATTTAGTTTTTAGTTCTGCTGCAATATTATTTAACTTCTCAGCAGATAAGTTATAACTATCTACTTCTTCTTGTGTTTTAGGGTCAGAAGACTCTAGTTCTATTCTTAGTTTTTCGTAGTCATCATATTGACTCTGAAGACCATCAAGCTTAGTGTTTACTAATGATGTTCTTTCGTTTAGATCCTTCTCAGTAAGTATGTCAGCATAAAGTTTTCTTTTTTCTGGAGAGCGAACTCCTTCCGAAATAAGAATATTGGTTCTTTTTTCTTTAAATCCATGAACTTTATCTTCTATTAATTCGCTCTCAACTCTATGCTTACTCATAAAGTGCCATATATCTGTAACTGCAGAGTTAATAATGTTTTCTGTACCCTTCTTAGAGACGGCAGAAGTTCCGTAATCAACAGTTATTTTTTGTCCGTTTGCAGACTCTATACCAATAGCATTTCTTCCTCCAAGCTCTTCTGTAAATTTGTATCCATACTGATTAAACACTTTATTTAAGTCAGCGACTGAATGCTCTTCGTTTTTGAGTAAAAAAGACTTAACATACTTCATTCCTCTTGTGAATGGGTCATTTCCAGACTCTATAGCTGAATCTATCTCAGCTCTTTTAACTTCCTTATCTTCCTCTGTAAGTTTAGCGGTTCTAACTGCTTTTATATCTTCTTCTAACTTTACAGCAGCAGCATCCTCTTCCTCTTCCGACACTTGCTTTTCCTCTACTTTTTTCTGCCAAGTAGGGTCGTCTTCTTTATTTAAAAACTTACTGCCTCCTTCTTTTAAAAATTCTCTTCCTTCTGTTGATTCTATATCTACATTTTGTTCTTGTAGGTCTTTTGTTGAAGGAGTTAATTTTATCCTCTTAGGAGATGAACCAGAAGATTCTCTTTTTGTAGGTGCATCAGAAGCAGGAGCTTCTGCTCTTTGCATATTTTTTATAAAATCTAATGCCTCCGAAGACTCAGATTCACTTAATCCATTATTTACCTGAGCAGAAGATTCCACAGAGATAGGTTCTTCCACCACTTGTTCTGTAGGTGAATCCGTACCTTCCTCTCGAGAAGTAACCTTTGAATTGACTTTTTTTTTTACTTGACCAACACCCATCAAAAGGTTAAAATCTTCAGGTTTTTTTTTATAACCTTCCGACACAAAAAGATCAAACATATCTTTCCTAGCGTTCTCATTTTCTCTCATAAGAACTTTAAATTCTTCTACAGACTTACTGTACCCGTTATTTACAAATAATTGATATGCGTCTTTTATTGCTTCTTCGTTCATACTTTAGTTTAATTAATATTTTGAACCTACTCCTCCTGTTGAAGACTGCGTGTTACTAGATTTCCCGGAAAGAGAGTAAGGAATCTGACCAAAACCTACATAGGTATCAGCGTATTTTTCAGCAGCTTCTCGATCTGCTCTCTCTTTTCTATCATCTAAACTATCCTCTCCTTTCTGAAGCATATCTTCGAATGACCTTGTGTATTTTTCTAAGTCACTGTATTTATCCTTATACTTGTTTACTATATTACTATCTTGTATACCAACTTTCCCAGCTAAACTCTCTAAGAAATCTGGCAGACTTAGTTCCTCAATATTGTAAGGTACAAAATTATCGCCAACCTCATCCCATACACGTACCTCACTACCAATAATTTCTATTTTATCAGTTACTTTTTTCTTTTCATTTAAGTAGTTCCTAATTGTGTTAGCAGCTACAGTTCTGTCTTTTTTATTTCCATAATAAAGTTTCGCAATAGAATCCATTAAGTTACCTTTAATTCTTCTAGTTGCTCCAGAGCCATTAGAACTACTAGAAGAAGGTGCTCTATACGTTTCTCCTTTTCCTATCTGAACCTCGTATACACCCCTAACTATTTTAGCAGCATCTTCTTTCTGTTTATCAGTTATCACAGCTTTAGGAATATTACCGGAATTATCTATATATATAATACCTTCTTTTCCTTTATCTTTAATATCATAAGAAGTCTTGTAATTATTTTTTGAGAATTGATTTAATATACTAGCTACATTGTTAGGGTCAACTAATTTAGCTTCAACATAATTATCTAATGCTCCTTTAAACTCTGGGTTTCTTCTTATATCATCTATAGAAGCAATACGACCTTTACCTACAACTTCGGAGTATTTTTTAGCTAAATCAGCAACATCTAGTGCCACTTCATCACTAAGAAAATATTTGTCAACAGTAACTCCTAAACCAGTGATAACACTCTGAATACTCATAATGTCATTAGGGTCATCGCTAGGACTTCCGTCATCATTCCTCTTAGTAAATACCATTTTACCACTTTTAGGGTCTATTCTAGTCACTGAATTATTTAAGTCTGTAAAAGATTGAATCTTTTTCATTTGATCTATCTCTATCTGACTAGCTACACCCTCGTCTATTCTTTTTTTAGTTTTCGTAAAAGCATCTTGAGCTGTCTTAACAACAGTTGTAAAAGTTTTATTACTATCTAATAGATTCTGCTTAAGCATAGTAAATTCAGCAGGATTCATTTTTCCATTTTTCATTGACTTATACCAAATCAACTCTTGCTGTTTAGCTTGCTCTGCATTACTTAAATATATTTCGTTTAAGGTTTTATTATCTCCTATATTTGGAGTGTCAAAAATATTCTGAGCAGCCCTATGAGCGTCTTCTAATTCCTTCTTTGCAGTGGCTCTTCTAGTGTTTTCATCATCTAATTTTTTATTAACATCAGTACCTACCTTATTCCAGTCTATATAGTCTGAATCCTTTCTTTCTGCGTACCCATAATATTCTGCCATTTCTTAATAATTTATTTTGTTACAGGATTTCCAAACATGTCTAGATAAGGATAACTAGTTATAGCTGGTAAAGCAAAGGGGTTAATTCGGGTTGATCCGTCAGGATAGAGAGTAAAACCTCCACCACCTAATTGATTAGGGTCTATTGGAGAATTACTTCCGTCAGGATAGAGAGTAAAACCTCCACCACCTAATTGATTAGTAGCCAATGCTGAATTACTTCCGTTAGGAATAGTAAAACCTCCACCACCTAATTGATTAGTAGCCAATGCTGAATTACTTCCGTTTGTTATTGGGGTTTCTCCTTTGTCTTGAAATAAAGGAACAAAAGTCTCCACACCTTTTACAAGTGCATCTCCTCCTGACTTAATAGATTGTGCAATAGCAGCGTTTCTCGCTTGCTGAGCATCTCTAGATGCTAGTTGAGCACCTTCTGCTGTTTTTAAATCTAAAGTAGCTAATTTAGTAGCTATATTTGAATCTTCTTGTGCTGAAAGCTGGTCTAACCTTGCTATATCCTGAGACATAGTAGATGCAATCTGTTGTTGAGCTTTATTTTGTCCTGCAACAACTCTACCTGCTGTTGCTGCCGCACCTCTAGAGCTTCCTTCTCTACCTGCTTCTAATGCCTGAGCACCTGAGCTTAAAGCAGCCTCTCTAGCTAATCTATAAGGTTCTTTAGCAATAGATAGCTGATCCATATAATTAACGTCTATTTCTTTTTTTGCGTCTGATATAGCCTGAGTAGCTTTAATATCGGCATCTTCTTTTAATCTTTTTTGTTTAGCTGCTTGACCAATAGACATTCCCATTGTTCCTAAGTTTACTACTACACCTGCTGCTGCTACTGCTGTTGCTACTGCCATATTATATTATTTTAATCATCTCTTTAGTATAAGAATCACCTTCTGTATACCCTAATTTCTTGTAAGTCTCAATAAGACCATTGTGCTTTATTAAAGCGTAAACAAATTTTGCTTGTAGTTTATTTTCACAAATACTAGTTAGCTCTTCTATTAAAAAACTTATAGCTTCTTTCCTGTTAGGTTTTTTGTTATATGTTTTACTTGATATTATCCAATCAACCCAAGCCACTTTTGAATTTGTGCTGTACAAATATCCTGCACAAACTGGAGTATCTCCATCATAAACCATTAAGCCTCCAGTGCCATTCTCAGGAAGAAAATCTCTAGGTGGAGCTGGCCATCCCCAGTCTTCCCACCATTTTACAAGTATTTCATCGTAATCTTTTTCTTCTAATATTCTAATTTCAAATTTCATATAATGCAAATATACAAAAATTTACGGATAACTCTTCATTATCTCTGATTCAACTGCAAATAAATTTACTTCAGTCGTTTCATCATTAGTCATGTCAAAAATACAGTAGTGTCCTAACACTCCGTGAGATTCTGCAACAGCATCTTTTAAAAACATAAAATACTCAGTTGTCGACCCTGGTGGTATAGGAGTAGGAGGAGGAAGTGGTGGTGTCGGAGGGCTTATATCTACAATAACTTGATTAATTCCTGCTGGTAAATCTACATTTACAGAAGTTACTGTACCTGCCCATTCCGGTGTTCCTGGAACTATTGGTGAAGCACCTGTTACAAAGTAAAAGGCATCTCCAACACTTAATATGCTACCTATTGACGTTAACGGAGAAATTGAAAAATCTATAGTTGCTGTAGTAGCAGTTAAAACAATATTTGATGAAGTTCCTATACCATTTAGTGAACGTAGTGCATATTGGTCTAGTGTAGCAGGATTACTTCCTGAATTTCTAACAAAAGCATACCAAGACGACTCTTTCTTTTCAAAGTAAGGTGCTTTAACAAATCCTGAGTTCTGTAAATCTGTTGATAAAGTAACACCCCAAGAGGAGTCTCCCTCTAAGTTTATAGTTTTAAATAACTTATTTTCTAAAGGAGACTGATTAAATACACTCTTCATTGTAGTGGTGTATTGTATCCCGTAGAAGTTATTCCTAACAGCATTTACGTTATGCCTGTAAAGATTTCCTCCCTTAAAGGTATAGAAATAATTATTCATACCAATCATCCAATCTGGAGAAAAGGAATAAAATGAAGGAAATCCTTGCGCGCTATCAGCGTATGTTATAGTGTAATTTGGCATATATTTTTATTAAGGACAGGTTTGACATTCTTGAGCTGGTAGTAGTACACCATTTAATTGCTCCCTTGAGATGTTACTATCCGAGTAAAATCCATCAGAGGCTAGTGTTGTTAACTCTGAATCTATGAAGACAGCCGTAGCTTGTAAGAAGGTTTTAGCGTCTATGTAATTTATTGCGTTAGTTGGCATGTTATTTTATTTTATGATGAGCATCCGCATCTTGTGTAAGTAATTGTTACCCCTTCTACAATATCTGTAGTCGTAGGAATAGACCTTGAACATATAGTTTCAACTCTTCCATTTGAAATAGTACCCTCAGCCTCTAGCCCTGTAGTGCAGTCTAAGTAGTCGTATAACACTACACCTCCACTGTTGTTTAGTATCTCATACTCTGAGCATAGCTCAGTACAATCATAACCACAACAAGCATCAGCAGCATCTACCGTTGAATGAGATAGTAGAAGTGAACTCTTGTCCCTTAAATCCCAAATCAAATAAAGATTTTCTCCTACATTTTCCTCTGCAGGCATCATAAAAGTAGCAGACACAAATTCATCTGTTTCAACTGGGTTTAAGGCTACCGAAGCATTTTCAAGAAGTAACATCATATCTGTAGAGTTATTCTCATAAACCTGAGAAGACCTTAGATACATAAACCTGTTTGTGTTTACGTCAAAACTGAAAGAACTATTGCTATTTTTCTCTACAAACAAAGTAATATCTGAATTGTCAGTAGGTACTGAAGAAGCTCCTTGAGGCCCTGTAAACTCATCGTATAAACTTAATGTTGGATTCCCTGCGTAGGTTACAAAAGGAACATCCGTTGATGATACTGGTGACTCAACTATTCCGTCAACATAGCTAAATCCTAATCTAGTTGGTGTTAATATAGGACTTCCAGGGTTAGGAGAATAAACAATCCATCTTACGTTAATATTGTTAGGGTCTGGGCATCCTGTAACAACCTCTAATCCAGTCGCTACACCTGTACTAATTACAGTTATGTCAAACTTAGTTTCTCCAGTTAGACTCTTTGGTATACTTATATTTCCCGATGTAGATACAGGCCCTGATGTGTAAGTTGTTGAGTTGTAAACAACATTAATGGTTACAGTTCCTACCATTCCAGCAGGAATATTCCATTTCACGTCAGTATATCCAATTATAGTACCTACGTTTATGCAGTAGGTGTAATCATTTCCTGATTGAACATTAAAGGTTCTGTAGTCCTCGCAGTCTAAACACTTAACCTCAGCAGGAAGTAGTACATCGTTTGAAGACAGTACATACTCGTTCATGTAAGGGTCAAACCCTCCTAGCTTCTGAGTGTTAAAATCATTGATGAACAAATCCCTAAACCAAGAACGCATACCCTGCTCGGATATTACTTTAACTTGGTCTCCTGCAGCCTCATCTGCACCCTTCATTTGTATCACAGCTCCTCTCTTTGCGTCAGTAAAGAATTTATCGTATCCCCACTTAACATAACTCTCAGGGTTATGGCTAATACCATACTCCTCAGTCTTCGTTACTTGCTGACCTAATACTTGAGGAATAGAAGTTAAAGCACTTCCACCGCCTGCATCAGAAAGAATATTCTTGCCTGCCAGTACATAAGAAATCTTGTCCTCCTGTAGTACTAGTACGTTTGTTTGTTTTCCGTCAAGAATCTGAATTTTTCCAAAAGAATCCTCTAACGGTTTAAAGTTAAGTAGGCCTAGGTTAAACTCGTTCAGCTTGTTTACATTAGTTTCATCATTATAAACGCCACTGTAGGTAAGGTCTGCAAACCTGTGAGCTTCTTTGTAATCCTCTGCAGAGACAGATAAAACCCTGTTTCCTAAGTTAAACTGCTTTCCTGTAATAGAATCTAAAGCCTTATAACTCTCAGCTCCGTTTCCAAACATATAACAGTTATAGAAATCAGTGTCTATAATCGCTGACTGTAAATTTGTTTGATTTTGAACATTACCCTGGTGGAATCCATTTGTTATTGGAAATGATTCGCTTGACTCATAAAATACGTCTGGCAAAGCGTCCAATGGTTGTGTTTCAAATATTAAAGAAGACTCAGGTAGATATATTTGCAATGAAGCCTGACCGTTAGCCTCTCCATTCTTAGTTGTTGAACACGCATTAGTACCTGTGATTACCAGCTCTAAATATCCTGTTGAACCTCTGTAGAAATACCAATTATTAGTACAAAGAGAAGGAGCAGCAGGTGATGTTGTATGAATTGCTGGATAGAAAACATTATTAGGTATACATTGAGAATTTCCGGCAAAACCTGTTCCTCTTACGAAACTGCTTGATATACTATCTCCTACAAACCAATCGTACATATTATTGTAGTCAGCAGTAGAAGTGAATGTTTCATCATAAGTAAAGCTTCTTTCCTCGCATTTTTTCTTTCCAAACGTACCGTTTCTCTTATACCTAAACTTTATTTTAATTATAGAGTTGATAGGAATAGCTATGTCTGTATGAGTAGTTCCGTTAAAAGTACTACATCTCAACTGAGTAAAACAGTAATTATTTTGTCTATTAGCGTTAGTAAAGTTTGAAACAGAATGAACGGCAGAAGGAACGAACTGAGCACTAAAGTCATCCGAAGTAATCTTCATATATACCCCTGCTGGAGGTACAACCCCTGTCGTTGTTGTTATGAAGTTTGATGACTGTGCCTTCTTTTCTAGAACAGTGGCTGTTACGCACTCGTTAATAGCTCCACTAGTGTCAGACTTAACAGTGTACCTGTCTCCCTCCTCTACTTTTCTTGCGTTTTCGCCCTCTAACAGAAAATATATGTTATTAGTTCCATCCTGAATCCAATAAAATTGAGCGTAAATTGTTTCGTACCCTTGTTTGTCTGGCTTTATTAAAAACTTATACCTAGTCGCCCAATATGGTGGCTTTTGTATGCTTGGTATTGTAACCTTAATGCTATTTTTACTGTCTGAATATTCACAAGGAACATGCTCTGTATTCCTGTTACTTACCAAAGCTGTAGTTGAACGATTAAAATCGTCCATGTAAGCTATTGCTATTTCGTACCCCCTATTGCTATGAAGACTTTTTGAGAATCCACCTGTAGAATAAGCTCCTTCTGCTTCATGAACTCCGTAATATTCGTAAGCGTATGCCCCGGTTGGGTTGTTTGCATCAGCAACGTATTGAATAGCAGGAAATTTAAAGCTAATAAAATTACTAGAAGGCGTTGAAAATACTTCTATAGGCTGACCGTTTGCCGTTATACCACTTGCATACTTAGTAAGAGTAGCTAGAATAGGAGAGTTACAGTTATATATATCTGTAAACGTAGTTCCACTACAAGAAGTTGGGTTTGTAGGGTCGTAAACAGGAAGTATGTTTGATGTAGTACCTACCTTATCTAAAAACTCTGTACTTGAAGCTAAATCATAAACAGATGTATAGCTTCTAGGAAGAGTAAATAGCAGAGATACTTTGAACGAGCTGGATGCAGTAATAGGAATTGTTCCAGAACTAAAAACTCGTAAGAAAGTTATGTCAAACGATATAGAACTACCTGCCACCATATAGTTTACACCTGCACTTGGGTTTAATACGCTTAAATCAAAGTCAACAATTCCTTTATAATAAACAACAGTCCCCGGGGCTGGGTCTATATTATAGTTTGTAAATCTTTTGGTATATGGAAAAGTGTAGCCAGTAGAAGTGCTTCCTGTTATTAATTCAGTATAGTACTCTAATTTTAGCTTATTTCCGGATACATCAATCAAGTCGTACCCCTCTGTGTAGTTACCATAAACAAGTCTATTACTCATAACCGTCTGAGCCTTAGCAAATCTAGGTACATTATCGTAAAGCCTTAATATCTCAGAAGAAGGAAGTATTGTATAAATCTTACTGTTGTCAAATGTATAAGTCCTAGATTGGTTATCTCCCCATCCATTATCTACTTTGTCCAGCTTCTCTATCACCCTAATTACTGGGTCGTTAGCATCCTTAAACAGTAAATCTATACCAACAACCAAATCTCCTCCTGTTTGAAATGTAATGATGGCTGCGTTAAACTTATTCTCCATTCCCTCATTAAGTACACTCTCTGCACTTAAAAAGAAATCTTTAGGCTCAAACGCAGGTTGTGAAAATTGAGATGTAGCAGAGTATTCATTGTTTGCGTACCTGTAACGGTATCCAAAGCAGATAAACCTATCCTCCATGTAATTAATGTCATTTCCTATGTCAATAAGACTAACTGAAGGAGATGTAAGCGGTGCTTTCTTGATTACAAGTAAAGACTCATCGCTAAATGTATCTACATTTGCAAGAGGAAACGAATAGCTATTATCTACGTCAATCCTTCTAGGAGCGTTGTAGTCATCTGTAAAGAACAATAGGTTTTCAACCAAAGAAACCCCTGTTATTAAATACTCAGGGTTGAAGTTTAAGGTGGTAATTGTACCAGCTCCAATGTTATTTAAAATACTTACAACGTGATAGTTTAAGAAGGAAGTCTTAGTATCAAATGATACTATCAAATCAAGTTTTCCACTAGCTCCCACTGTAAATGTTGGGTCATGAACAAACCAAAACAGTCTTTCATTTGCTCCGTCTTCAAAAGCTCCAATGCATCTAGCGTTAGCACTCAGTGGAGTACCATCTATATACTTAAGGCTTGTCAACGGAAGGTTTCCTAATGAGTTCTCTATCGATCCAACATTATTTCCCTCCGTAGAGTTAACCCTTACGTTTAATGCATCAATGTATTCACCGTCCTGCATAAGACGTACATCGGTAGACTTATTCATCTTACCCTTGGTAAAGCTTTTAGTTATATTCGCCATATTATTTTATAATCTTATTCTGACCTCTCATATTCATTAAAAGTCTTCCGGGATGTATATTGCTGATTCTGATTTTTGCGTTCCTTAGAAGTGCTGATTTGTCCTTTTTAGCTCTATTTACTACATACTCTTGAACTCCTAACTTGGAATTTAGTATAGAATATCTAATATAAGCGTAAATAAACTCCTCAAACATCTTGTTTACACTAATGCTTGATTCATCTCCATTCTCCATTCCATCTGAAACGTATTCTAATACACATAATTCACCTGCCATACTAGAGCTAAAGTTAATTACTCCTGATTTTTTATCTATAGTAAATGTAGGGTTTACATTAGCTGTTTCAGTATTTAAGCCAAATCTTGCTCCTATTGAGTAATCAAAGTACCAATCACCATCAATATTGTATCCTGATTTTCCGTTATAAGCTCCTCCACCCATGTAAATGCTTTTCTTAGTTCCTGCTATTCTATCCGTGTCCAAGAAAGAAAACTGAGGTTTTAAAACATTTCCATTGATATCAAAAAGTATTCTGTAGTTATTATCCTGAAGATAAGCGTCAGAAGATGTCGCTTGAATATTTTCTGTAAGTGGTCTTAATACTCCTCCTGAATATAAAGACACTCTAACCCAATTTACATAGTCAGGTGGTAATACAAATCTAAGTAAGTCAGATACATTAAGCTCTAACGCTTTAATTTCTTTAAACGCATCGTAGTTTAATTCTTGTATCCCTCTCTTAGCATGAAATAAAACCTTATACCTCTCTTCGTTATTAATTAATGAGTGGTTTCCAGCATACATCACCATAAAGTTATTTACTATGTCCTTAAGTGTAACGTATTGATAAGAGCCCCAGTTTTCATTTTCTGGTAGTGCTCCTCCGTTCTCGTAGTATTGATATTGTGATATATATGCCATTATGCTTCAGTTTGGTTTGCTTGTTGTTCTTCTGCTTGAGCGAATTGTACTATTTGAATTTCTCTTATAGACATTCCTGCGTATTGAAGTATTCTTGTTACTAATGAAACTTCATCATCTAATGTAAGTTCAAAATCTTGGTAATCAGATCTAGTTGAATCAAATGCAGGTTCTCCATTTGGTAAAAGGATGTAAGTCCACTTTGGTTCTTTTGGATATCTAATATACTGAGCTACAACTCTTCCAGGTTCAATAATTGTTTTAGGGAAAAGACTCATAAGTATTCCTTCCTCTGTGTATACAGGAAATATCTCAGAAGGTGCTGTAAACGAAGTGCTGTTAAGCATTGTTATTTTACTATGGTTTACTTTCTCCGCTTCGTTCTGTACTGATAAAAATATAGAATAATCTTGAGGAGTAGCCGTGAATATATCTGCATCTAAAGATAAAACATTGTCACTTACTATAGAAATTACCTCTGCTGAGGTATAAGTAGTCGTGTTAACTACAATATCTCCAATAGCTACAGTAGCTGTAAAAGTAGCTGTAGAGTCTACTAATTCATTAGGAGTACCGGAAACAGAAGTGTTAGCACCACTGGTTCTAAACTTTTCATAAACAAGAGCTTTGTTTATTAAATAATAATCATCTCCTGTAGTTGTAGCAGAAGGCAATAGAAATTTATTAGAAGCTCCATAGTGCATATAACTTGTTACACTAAACATATCTATAACCTCTTCTATCCCTTTTGTGATATCTGCATACCCTGTTCCTGAAGAACGAGCATTTTCTTTATTTATTTGTCTATTATACTGATAAAAATATTCGTTAAATAAATCCATCTGAGCTTGTTTTGAAAACAAGTTGAAGTCTGATGGAGAAATATAACCGTAGTTATTTTTATTAAGTATAGATAAAACTGTGTTTCTAACTGAATTTATCATCTTTTACGTTTTTACAAAGATAAGCAAAAAAAAAGAGTAGTCCTTTTACAGACTACCCTAATTAGTTTTAACTTTTATTTAATATTAAAGATTGCTTTCCAACATCTTTAAAGATTCTATTCCATCGTCAGTTTGTAAATATGAAGTTACGCTATCAATAGCATCACCTCCAAATGGAACTGTAAGCATTCTCTTTTTATTTGAAGCTGTATTATACCATACTTCAGTCTTGTTTTTTCTGAATGTAAGTAGTCCTCCGTCAAAGAAAGATTGTGCTTGAGATTTTAACTTCAAAGAAGAGTCATCTAATATATCTAAAAATCCTTCCGGATCTTGTTTTGCATAAATTAATAAATCCCTTTTAAGTTCTTGTGTAGTGATTGTAGAAGATTTATGCCCAAATAATACTCTGCTTACTATCTCAATCTGATCTAAATCTAATTGTCTAGCAGCTACAAGTGCATCTACCTCTACGTTAAGTCTTTCAACTACTTCTGAAGCATCTTGTTCTTCATCAGCTTCTTCATAAGTAACTCCATTTCCAGGATGATACTCTAAAAATTCTTGTAATACAGGATTAGTTTTTTGAACCATCAAAAGACCATCCTCAAAAATAATAGGCTCTAGTATTGCATTTCCATCCTGCTCATCTTCAAATGGTGATTTTTGATTTCTAGCATATCTTAAAGGTCTATTCTCATTCTTTTCTTCGTCATACCATAATAATGGTTGTCTTGAAGAACCTCTTGTAGAAATCATTAATGATAATGGGGCTGCATCAGCCAATAATCTGTATACTTTATCCTTTGGTGTTTTTTTGTTTTTCATTTGATATAATTTTTATTTGATTTATAATAAAAAAATAGAGGTCGCAAATTGCGACCCCTACCTTTAGTTTTAAACTTATGCTTGTTTGAACAAGAAGAAGTTGTTTGCACCTAGTGTACATACAGCTCTTTCAGACAAGAAGTTTACTTCCATAGCATCTAAATCGCTATTTGAAGCACCACCTGCTGAACCTGTCATCCATGTCTTGTAACGTCTGTCTTCAGTTTCAGAAGCTCTGTATCTAACGTGTAAGAATGGTCTCTTAGCATTTTTTCCTAAGATTTGGTCATAAACAGTAGTAGAACCTGCAGGAACTAATAGTCCGTTGACTTTACCATTTGTTAATCCACCTCTCATTGTTGGGTCATTCAAGTATTTCCAATCTGACTTGTAGAAATCATACCCTCTTCTGAATCCTGTGAATCCTAAGTTAAGAGCCATGTCCTTGTCATTATCGAAAAGACCGTAAGAAGTACCATTTGTACCGTAAGAGTTCTGACCAGCTAACATATCATCGATAGCAAAACCAAATGCTCTATCTAAGAATAATACATTCTCTTCAATAGAACCTTGCTTGTCTAATCTTTGTACGATAGTATCCCAATCAGATAATGCAGCTGGATTAGTTCCTGCCCACACGTTTCCTCTGTTACCTACAGTGTAGAATACACCTTCAGAACCTTTGTTTCCTACGTTACCTGTAGCTGCAGCAGCCCCTGAACCAGTCGCAGCAGGAACAGCTTCAATCATTGCTGTCTCTAAGTAATCATCGAATCTCAAACGAGTTTCGTGCTCAGACTTCATGTACCAGTAGTATCCTGAAGCTCCGTTTTCAGTAGTTACTTCAATCCATCCAATTTGAGCCATATCAGAACCTGATACTGCATACTTATCTTTTAAGATAATTGGAGAGTTTTCGAAGATTTCATCATCTGCTTCTAAAGAACCTACCATTCCTGTAGTTCCTTTTTTGAATTCAGAACCGTAGATGAACATTTCGTAAATGTTTCCTACGTTATCATTTGTCATACCACTTGCTTCGTAGAAAGCCACCTCGATAACACCTGTAGCAGTATTAACAGAAGTTACGATTGCTTTGTTTACTGTAGCAACTGTACCTACGATAGTTTTAGGCGACAACATGATTGTTTGTCCAACTCTTACAGCAATACCTCCAGTACCAGGTACTAAAGTATCGTTAATTGTAAATACAGCTGTATCTTGTGTCGTTATCACTGTAGTTGTACAGTTTACATATTTTGTGTGTAGTCTTCCTTGCTCTGCCCATTTGATAAGGTCTGAGTTAGAAGGCATTTCAGCTCCTACCATTCTTAAGAATGAAGATACTGATCTATTACCATATCTTTCGAATTCTTTCTCGTAAGTATCTGGAAGATACTGATTCAAGAAATTGAAGTTAGTAATGTAGTTTGTTGATAGGGCAACTTGCTCTGCACTTGGCTGCAAGTTAAACCCTGGTGACGCTTGTACTGACATAATTTTTGTTTTTGTTTTTTGTTAATGTTTATTTTTTACTCCTAATCTTTAATCCACGACCCGAGTCGTTACTTAAAGACCTTACCTGTGTTCCTCCTTTTGAACTGACTTCTCCGGTGGTACGTTCAGACATGTTAATGTTTTTCATTGTCTTCATCATTCCATCCTTTGCAGTCGACTTGCCTTGATCATAAAAGAACTGGGCAAACTTCTCAGGATTCATCGCGACAGCTAACGACTTGTGGTATCCTCTAGCATTACTAACCATTCCATTTTCATCCAAAAACTTTTTAATAAAGTTCTCTGGATTAGACTGTATTTTTTTTAGTTCTGCAGCATCTCCGGGATTAAAAACAACTGAATTATCATCTAATTTAAACTCAAAACCTTTGAACTCATTAGAAAACACCTCATCAGTCTTTTGTGAAAACCACTCAGACTTACGCTGATTCTCCTCCTGTGTAGTCTTCGCTGACTCTACATATTGCTTGTACTCTTGATACCCTTCATCTTCACTTAAAGAATTAGAAGATCCGCTTGACTCAAGAGGAACTTTATATTTTTCTTTTTGCTCGTTGAAAAATTTCTTAGCTTTAGCAACAATTTTTTTCTTTTTAATTTTTATTTTCTTGATGTCTGACTCTTCATCATAATCTTCGTCATAATCAAAGTCTTCCATCAATGAATCGATATCGTCTTCGTCTAAACCTTCTTCGGTAGACAGAAGATAATCCTTTAGTAATTTATCATCACTAACAGAATCAATGTCTCTGTTTAATTTAACAAAGTCATCAAGACCTCTTCCTGTTTCTTTTTTATACTTATAGTAAGCAGCTACATCGTCTGGAAGTTCTTCAGCTTCTTCTTTAGCTGCGTTAATCTCATCCAATGAAGATAACTCTCTTCCGTATTTATTCTTAATAAATGAAAGAATATCCTCCTCTCTTAATTCAGCAGAAGGAGATTTCTCTTCTTCAGTCGCTACTTCATTATTTACTTCAGTTTCTACTTCAGTTTCTACTTCGACTTTTGCCTCGGTAGTCTCGCTGTCTACAAACTGGTCCTCGTGCTTTTCCAATAGTTCATTTTCAACTTCTTGCATTGACTTTGTTTCTATAGGCTTTACTTCTCTTACTTTAATTTCCATTGTTATTTGATTTTATTTGCAAAGATACATAAATTTTATTATAACTATCTAGGATTGAACTCAGCGAAGTCGAAGCCATCAAGGCTGTCTTCGTTAGATTCAAAATTGACAGGTGGTAAATTATTTTTTCTTTGCTCGATTAATTTTGATTGTTGTGTACTCTGTTGGCTTATTCTTTGGGATTTAGCATCCTCCTTCATAACCTCTTTATCTTTTACAGCATTAACTTCTACTCCCTTAAGCTGCATCTGTAAAGAGAACTCTTTATCCATTAGCTCCACTTTCAAGGAAGCTTCGTTTTTAAGCTTTTCAATGTCAAAAGCAGTTTCAGCTTGTTTAACTTGTATTTTCCCTTGAGTTTCAGCTTGTATCTTCTGCATAGCTGATTGAGCAGCAATTTGCTGAGACTGTTGTTGTTGAGCAGCAACCATAGACTGTTGTTGAATCTGCATCTTTTCCTCTCTGTCTTGCTTCTTAATACGCTTCATTTTTAGAAGCTGATTAGCTAACTTGAGATTTCTTAATTCTCTAATATCAATAGCGTCCTCAAGATTAATATCTCCTTTAGATAATGCTATCTGAATATTTTGTTCTAATTGTTGTCTTTGTTCTTCATCAGGAGAAATTTCAACAAAAATACCAAAGTCATAAATGTACAAATCAGAAATCTCCCCTAATATATTTACATTATACTTCCCTATCTTATTTATAAAGTCTTCCTTGAAGTCTGAGTATTCTAAAATATCAGCAACTCTATAAGTTAATGCTTGAGCTAAAGATTTATATAAGTATAAACCTCCTTCAAGAATATGTCTTGTTGCTGTGTTTGAATTTAAAGCTGCTAGCTTCTGAACTCCTACTAAAGCATTTGAATCTGGAGTAGAACCATCTCTAGCTTCATTCAATCCTGTTACAGCTCTAATCATATCTAAGTAATGATTATAACTTCCTGTAAGCATTTGTAATTTACTAGCTCCTGAGCTAGATGTAAGTTGTTGAATTGGAACTCTTGCGTTGTTAAACTCTCCGTCTTGAGTATAAGACCTACCAATAACAGAACCTGTTTGGAAGTATAGCCTTAATGCATCCTCCGGATTGTATGCAGCTCCTGTACCAAGGTCTACCTCGTTAAGACCATCTGCATCGATGAATACTCCGTCAGGAACAACCTTAGCAATTACTTGCTGTATTTTTAAATGAGTAATTTGTATTAAATCTGCAAAAGGAATCATCCTTCTAACTAAAGACTCAATACTACCTTTATACATTCTTGGAGCACAAGCCACATAGTTAGGAATAGCGTGCTGAGCTGAAGACTTTGGTCTTACCATATTCTCAGACATTTCCCACTTAAGCATAATGTTAGTACCCATAACCATAACTCCCTCATACCAAACGTCAATAGTTTTAGAAACCTTCTCAAACTGAGCGTCTTCCATCATTTCTTCAGGTGGATTGAAGCTATCATCCTTCTCTATCATTTTAACATTTCCGTTATCAGAAATCTTTTTCTTATAGACAATCTTTTTGGTAGTCTTATAGTTAAAATAAAGAAGTGTAGCTGTATCTCTTAGAAATATATCGTTATCATGAAACTGAGAAACATTATAATGGTCATACCAGCTTTGGCTAGATTTAGATATTGTCTCCAGCTCTTCTTTCGTTATTGTAGGGTCAATCTTAAATAGCTCAGTAATTGGAACAGTTTTAACTTCACCCCAATAAAAACAATCTTTAAAATGAGGGTCTTCAGTATAGCTGTAAATTACATTAGCAGGGTCAACATAAGAAATCTTTACTCCTTCTCCTGAAAGAAACTCATGCTTTGCAACAGATATTCCTATTACAGTAGCATCGTAATCAAGTCTTTTCCTTGTATCATCATAATGATTTTCATCAAATATAGTATTGATAGCCGTCTCTTCTGCAATTTCTATTGCAGGCTTATAGTTAAGCTGCATATAAAGAGATAGTTCTTCATCTGTTTTAGGAAGCTCATCTGGATCCATAGTAAACGGATCAACTCCTGAATCTTTTTGTATTTGTTCCAACACAGGTTTAGCAATCATCTGACCTTCAATATTGTCTTGAAAAGAACCTCTCTTCTCTTGAGACATTGCGTCTTGAGAGTACACTTTAACTTTGAATAATCTATCAGACATTCCGTTAACCACAATGTCTACAAATTTTGGTAGAATAGGTACGGGTGTCCAATCAAGATTTAGATAAGACAAATCTCCATCAACTGATAGTTCATTCTTATATTTTGATACTGACTGTTCGCCTCTTGCGTACAATCTTAATCTTGCAAATTCTTTTTTTTGGTTATAAAACCTTGAACTTGACCCGTCGTTTTTAAACCATTCATATTGAATAGTCTGACCTACCATTAGCCCGTATTCAACAGTTTTTTTCTCTTCATCTGAAGCGAACTGATTCGGGAAACTTTGAGGATTTACTGATATCTTTACTTCTTTCATCTAATTATTTGGCTACGATTTCCATCATTACTATACCTTGCAAAGGTAATGCTTATTTTTGACTCTTGTTTTTGAGGTGTATATAATGTCTTTTGACAAGCCATTACGGCTAATCCAGAGCTAATAGAAGCATCATGCTTTGTTCTGTTATTAATATCAAACTTTGCCCAATCTTCCAATGTTCTATTAAATAACATAGAGCCAACTTCATCACTAGGTCTATAAGTTCCATCTAAATCAAATCCAACGTGTTTTTCTATATATGACTCTATAGCGGCTGCGTGAGCTTGTTTTATATCTTCAGACGAGTTAGGTATCCCTCCAAGCTCTTTCTCTGTCTTAGATAGCTTATTATATATCTTATCAGGTCTGTTCATAGAAAACCCTCTATACCCTCTATTCTTAAAATGATATAAAAGCCTCGGCTTATTATTCTCTGCAAGTATCGGCATACCATAAAACACACAAGCCATAAGGACATCTTCAAAGAATATCTCTGCTGTCTGAGGTCTAGCTATGTACTCTAAGAAAAATTCATTACTAGGAGCTTCATCCATACTAAACATAGTAAGTCCGTGAAGAGAACCGTTAGATCCACCGCCACCAACAGTACCTGATATATCGTAACTATCACAACCAAAAGCTCCAATATGTTCGTTTCCTGGATATTTTATTCCATTCTTGGTTATCATGTTGTTTTGTAAATGCTTATTAGGAGTCCAACCAACATAAAACCTTCCTCTTTTATCAGGGCTAAATATAACCTCTGTATCTTGAATTCCATTCTTCCAATGGAAAGACCCTCTAGTAACGTGCCTATCAGTAATTAAAGATTCGTTATAATCTACCTGCTGATATATCTTAGTAAGATTAAATAATGACTGCTTACTTTCATCTCTAAATGCGTGAGATTCCGTTCTTGGAAACTGTCTATAAAATTCATTCAAAGCATCCGGGTCACCCTTTAGTGAATCCACCTCTGCGTCCCAATAATCAATAGCTCCAATCTCTATCATCTCACCATCAGCCCCCAACAATGGTTTTTTAGGATTTCTAAATACAGGCATTCCATGTATATCAATGAACCCTTCCATATTCCACTCCATAGGAATAAAAAGAGAATACATGCCACTTTTTGTCTGTCCGTTTTTATTTCTGGAAGTAACTGACGAATCCTCGTATAACTTTTTAAAATTATCTCCACCTTTACTTAATGCATTGGATGTTGAACCCATCATACACTTCCCTATAACTTTACTACCTAATCTAAGACAGGTTTTAGTTACACGCCAGTTGTTTAAAATATTGTTTGGCTTAATCCACTTTCCTGATTCATCATGAACTAATAAAAGTAACTTCTCTCCATCATAACTGTTATCGTCTGTATTCTTCCAGTCAATAGTAGTATCAAGTCCTTCAAAACTTTCTTCAGCTATAGTAGCCATATTCTTTTTAGTAATCTTAGACGCAGGAACTCTAAATGCTAATTCAGTTTTTGGTTTATCCATTCCATCCTGGATAGGTTTAAAAAAGAAAGGAAGTCTATTGGATATAGGAACTACCTTATCCGTAAACATCTTCTTTGCATCAGAACCTGTCTTTGATAATATCCCAACCCTTGCATCTGTAGCTAGTGTTCCTGTATTTACACATTCAGAAGAACCCATAAAAGAAAATCCAGAACGTCTAATTTTTAGATACGACATTCCAAAAGACCTTTTATCAGCTTTACAAGCTTCCCAAAATATGAAAAATATTCTGTTTGCTTCTCGGTAATCAGGATAACCAACATCTATATTTGTCCATTGAAGGTACATGTAATGAGAACCTGTTATGTAGGTAGACTCACCTTTATTCATAAACCAATAACCTAACTCTCTATTATCAAATTCAGTCTCAATATATTCAACCCACTTATCTTTGAATGAACTGTGCATATCATTCCATTGAAATATAGACTTTATTTTAAATAATTCTCTTGGTAATTCTTCTCTCTCCCAATATTGTTTTTCAGGTTTAGTGCTTCTCATATTAGCACGCAAAGGCTTCATAGGAAGACCTATGACTAACCCACTAACACTAATAATATCACCCAATGTTCCGTCACGAGATATTATCACTATGTCATATTCCTGGTTATATCCGTAATTCCAAGAAGATTTTTTATTCTTTCTCTTAATTACCGAATCAGATATATAGTCCTCTAGGACTGTATATAATTTAACCTCTAGCTCTTTTTTCTGCAAATCCACTTGTACTAGGTTTAGTTTCTTTTTTATCAGACTCTTCTCTTAAATTATCCTCCTCAATATCAATTCTAGAAAGTATTTCAAACGCATCAAATATAGCTAATTTTTTAGCAGCTGCAGCATTCTTTAATTTATCTGCTGCCAAATCATCTTCAATGTCATATCCAACTATTTTTTCTTGAGCAACTTTTATAAGCTCCTCAACAGCTCTTCTTCCTGCTATTACAAGCTCCAATCTTAATTCATTTGAGTTCTTCATAATTTAATTGTTATATAATTATTTATAAAACATTACATACACCATTCTTCCTCCTTCCCATCCTGTATTAGGATATTTACTATGAAAGTAAACAGAAGGATACATAAGGGCTCGATTAGGTCTATACCCAATTACTGAATGAAGTTCCCAGCTATCTAAGTTATTAGATTCCTCTAAAAGAAACTTGTCAAACTCTTCGTTAGTAAAATCATCAGGTATTTGATATCCCTTTTCCTTATGTTTCCAAAAAGCAGTTCCATGTAGCCCTTTTTTGGTGGATGGAGATATATATAGAACAAGTGCTCTTTCCGGACTAATATCTCCTACATTTGAGTCTGCATGTATTCTCCAATCAGTATCAAAGTCTTCTGTTGCTACTCTAAAAAATCCTAAAAGACATTCTCTTTCAACACCTTCAATGACAGAAATTTTTTTCAATATCATGTCGTTAAAATCCTTATCGCTATTCTGAACACGAAAATCCTTATCTCCTAATGATATTTCTATAAAGTCATTATCTAATAGTTTTTGATATGTCGAATCATAGGTTTCTTTATCTAAAAAATTATCTAAAGTATTTATCATAATTTAATTGTTATTTGGTGATCATAAACTCTATACATAGTCTTTTCATCAACAATAAATTCGTATTCGCTTTCCGGAGTGAAACAAACTTTATCTCCATTAGAAACCCCTTGTGATTTTAGATATTCATTAGGATATCTCATTACCCCCATTAAAGGCTCTTTAGATGTAGCTTTATATATATATGAATCCTGAACTTCTAACGGCTCTACGAAACAATATCTATCGTATGCATTCCATTCTCCATCCTGCTTGTACATGAAGAACTGCTCCTGATCTATGAAGAATAAATCATCTTTAAAAAAGCTTTGACCACTTTTTTTTCTTCCCTGCATATCAAAATAAAACTTAAAAACATTATGATGAACAAGTAAAGTGTCACCAATTTTAATTTTACCTTCATATCCTAATGGCGTTTCTATTACTTCTGCGTAACGATTTGAAAACTTATGGTCTTCTTCTGATGTGCTTGTTATAAACTCAGTACCTGATATTTCTTTTGTGTTGTTGTATCTCTTGCCGTTAAGTGGCTTTACGATAAATTGGAATGGTGATTTCATAGTTGGTGCTTACGAGCCGCAACCAATACAATCTATTTGACTATCTGTTGGCTTGACCCCATTTAATTTCATTTTAATATTGTGGATTTCGTCAGATAATTCTAACTTATCCATCCAAGTCTTCCCCTCCTTTTGAGACTCCAACTCTTCTATCTTTAATTGTAGTAATCTTCTTTCTGCTTCAGTCATCCTTAAAAGTTTATATTGTACTCAATAGAAATAGGCATCGTAGAAGTAAATCTTTTCCACATAACTATTCCGTCATCTCCTTCTATCCATATATTTATATCTCCAGATTCAGATTGGTTTTGTATAAGATGAATTGTATAGCTTCCTCCAAGGACTTGTTGCCCCACTATGTAGTGCATCGCCCCTCCCTTGTAGTCAGGGCCTATTGATATTTTTCTAATATTCATATTATACGCTTTTCCAAACTTCAATTTGAGCAGATGGAGTAGTACCCACCCATCCTAATAAATTTGCACCCTCTAATCTTCCAGAGTCACTACCAGAAGAATCTCTCATAATTTCATACGTTAAAACGTCATTTGCATTAGCAACAACAGGAACTGTTAACTCGTAAGGTGTTAACAAACCTGCCTCTATTATTTTAAAAACTTTAGGGTCTCCTACCTGAACCCCATTTATTAAAGCTCTAAAAGCAAAAACAGAAACGCTCCCTGAAACCCCTTCTTTTGTAACAGAAATAAAAGTGTTTACTAGGTAGTTACCTGCTGTACTAAATACAACGTCACCACTTGATATTATTTCTACATTTGTAGATGTCTGAGTAGCGCCAAACTCAACCTTTAAGGCTGTTCTCCCTAATGGACTTTGAATGCCATAAGAAGTTCCCTTTATTTGAAAAACATATTGAGCTGTTGAATTAGGAACTAACGCTATTATGTCTCCAATCAAATAACTCTTGGTTATGTTGGAATCTTCAAAATCAGTTCCTACAAGGAAATCATCTACAGTTACTGCGGTATCAAAATTATAAGTGCTTATCTTACCCATTTTCTTTTTTTATTTCTCCTGTTTGTATATTTATTACAGCGTCTTCGCCATATTTTTTCATTAGTTTTTGCTCCTCTAAAGCGTACTCAGATTTCATTTCTGAAATGTCAGACATTAAAGCGTTCTGCTGAATAACCGTATCTCCCAATGAGATTTTTAGTTTGTTGAAGGAGTTCACTAATTCTTGTATTCTTTCTAATTCTTTTTTAGTTAATTTATTCATTTTATTTGATTTTTTATAAAGATAGTAAATTATTTATTAATCCCTAAACCTTATTAACATTTATATTTTATTTTTTTAAGATAATACCCACATAGAGTCATCAATATAGTTTGGAGTTGTGTTTGTTGTTATTATAGTCCCAGTATAAGAAGAGTTTATATCTTGGATGGTTGCTCCACTCCCTTCTGCCGTAGGGAAGTAAGCTTTTAGTCCAGTTTCTGAACCAGTAAAAGTTCTTGTCATATCTGCTGCAATCTCTGATTGAGTTCTTGCCGTAGTCCAAACAGCTAACTCCTTTTGAGTTCCAGTATTTCCTAAAGTAGATATTACTGGACCAAACCCTCCAAAATAAAAGTTAGAACCACTTCGTGTAAATCCTAATGTTGCACTTGCTCCTACATTTGTTTGTGCCACTCCATCAACATACATAGTTCCACCAGTAGAAGCATCTAATGAAATTGAAATGTAGTACCATTGTCCAGCGTTAAAATATTGACCAGCATTTGATTCAATTAAAACAGCAGAATTTCCACTCGAGGAAGTTGGTAAATACATTCTAATAACCCCAGTATCTCTAAACTCAGCATAAAAAGTACGTTGTCCACTACTTTTATATTGTGCACACAAAAATTGCCTTGCTTGACCGTTAAAAGTGGTTACGTCTGGCTTAGCCCAAAACGATACCGTTCTTGTGCTTGTAACAAAATTTAAAGGTAACTGAACCCACTCGTTATAAGTAGCGTCAAAGTGTAAAGCATCTTTGACTGCAGAAACATTTCTCTGTGCGTATGTTCCTATTCTATAAATCATACTAGTTCCCCGATTAAGTTCCACTCATCAGTTCCTATCTTTAATAAACTTGCTCCACAATTTCTTCTCCCCATTTCGACTAAACCGTCAACACTATTTAACTGTGTCCCTGTAGTAGGGTCAAAAGTAATAGTTTCAGCTTTCTTTGTGAAAAATATCTGAGTCCCTATAGGAAACGCAACACTTGAGTTTAAAGGTATCTCAATAATAAGGTCATCGTTATTTTCTATATTAGTGTCCCTATCGGAAAGTATTAAAGAATGAGTTCCAGAGTAAACTGATGTCTGTATTAAAGTTGTATTATCTAAAGCCGTATTCAAATCAGTTTGACTTGATAGCGTACCTGTAATACTCCCCCAGGTAGTAGCACTTAAGGTTATCCAATCTGTTCCTGTTGCAGTTGAACTTAGTACTTGTCCTGTAGTTCCACTTTGGTTATTAGAATCAATAAAAGCTCCTGTTACTCTAGCGTTTCCTTCAACGTGTAATTTCTCTGTTGGAACAACTATCCCTAACCCTAATCTTAAATTAGGCTCATCTACGAACACTGTATTAGATACTAATGTATTACCATCTCCAACCCAAATTCTTCCCGTAGGAAGGTTAGGAACATCATTAGCCCTCATTATAGATGACACCGTAATAGAACCTGAAGTTCCTGTTGATACCTTACCAACAAGTCCCATGTTTTGAATAGCGTTACCTTCTCCTGTAGGTTTAGTTAACGTAAGTCCTCCTCCTGATTTTAGATATACAGTATCTCCTGTAGTTGGAACAACTCCATCAATAGGAGATGTTATAATATTTGTTAACGCTCCAGTGATTACCACAAAGCCAATATCATTGTTTCCTAATGTAGTTTTAAGTAATCCAATAGCTGGATAATTACCTGCACTTATTAAAGCATTTGCAGGAGCTACCTCTATTGTGGCTGTTGCACCAACAGTACCTATTTGATATACAGGTGTGCCTACTGTTATAGTTCCGCCTGAAGTGTTTTTACACGCTATTTCTACAAGTGTTGAAGCTCCTGATACTACATCAGACCACTGACTTACACTACCTGTAGATGTTAATATTTGACCTATAGTTCCTGCAGAATTATTCGAGTCAATAAAGGCTTGACTTGCTTTTATATTTCCATCAACATCTATCGAATCCTTAAATTCTATTGGCATATTATCCTATTTTAGTTATTACTACCCTAACTGCTGCTGTAGCAAGAGCAACCGTAGTTGCCAGAGTGATTGTATTAGTTGTAGTTCTTTCAACACTTAAAAATACTGTTTCAAATGTTGTTGTATTGTAACACTGAACAGACACGTCTCTAGTAGCTAAATTATGAGTAACAACGTATGAAGTTAAAGTACCATTTCCTATATTAGCAGCAAACTCCCTTGTTGCAACCTCAGTATCAACAGCAGTAGCAAAATCAGTAATCTGTGATGCCGTTATCGCTATAGTCGTACTAGAAGCAGCAGTTATAAGTCCCTTTCCATTCACAGTGAAAGTTCCTACGGATGATGCAGTTCCAAAAGAACCTACATTAGCATTAACGGTTGCTAGCGTGCTTGACAACACAACATTCGCAGTTCCATCAAATGAAACGGTAGGTGCTGTCATATCTCCAGATATAGAGAAGTCTCTAGCTGTAGCTAAGGCAGTTGCCGTGCTTATATTTCCTGTTATAGAACCAGTTACAGTTAATCCTCCTGTTATTGTAACAGTACTCCCGTTATCAACTATAGAAGAGTCAACAAATTGAGTTCCTGTATTATCCCACTTTAATATGGCATTGTTTGTAAACGCAGAAGCATTTTTCAAGCTTATAGTTCCTGATGTACTTATAGGGCCTCCAGTTAACCCCTCTCCTGTCGCTACAGAAGTTACAGTTCCTGACGAACTTCCTATAGCTACCCAATTAGCACCGTCATAGTATTTAAGAGCTGTTGAGGCTGTATTAAAAATAAGCTGCCCTTGACCTGATACTACAGGGTCTGATGCTAGGTTTTGAATTTTTACGTTCTGTATTTCATTATTCTCTAGCGAAATATTGTTTAGATACTTTATTGCCATTGTTTTAGTTTAAAAATGCCTCTCCTGCAAAGGCTGAAGAGAATGTTATTGTTATTTGTGATAAGTTTATGTATTGTACCTGTCCAAACACCTCAGTTCCTGCTGAATCTACAACAGACACAGAAGGGAATTTGCTTAATGTGTGGTTTATAATCCAAGTATTAGAAGCTACGGTTTGAGTAAACACAAAATTTTTATCTCCAGTTGCTCCATAAGAAAGTATTGATATAATATAGTTTGAGTTAGCTACTAAATCTCCGTTTCCTGTCGCGTAGGTTAATCCTATATCATAAAATGTTGGCTCTAATATATTTTGAACAGATGAATCCCACTTGAATATTCCAAAAGTAGAAATGTCATCACCTCTAGAAATCATTACGGTAGCACCTATCAGTGGATTAGTATAAAAAGAACTTATATCTGGAGAACTTCCTAACAACCTTTCACTTAACATAAATGTCGATACAGAGCTAAAAGGAACTGATGCTCCTAATGAAATATCAAAAGATATTGTTCCTGAATCTCTACTATCTAAAGCGGTTTTATTTTGAAACTTATAATGTAAATCAGGATTGTCAATACGATTCTGATTGTTCAGAAAGTTAGCTACTTTTTGAGCTGTAAAGTTTTTTGTAGAATCATTAGACTGAGAATCTGTTCCGATCCATCTGTCAGACCCCACAACTTCTGCGTCATTCGTATATTGACTTATTTTACCCATAGTAATTTCTTTGAATTACAAAGGTACATATTTTTTAATAAAGATTTTTTATGTATAGAATATAATCCTCACAATAAATACAAGAGCTAAAATTGAAACTATTGCTATAAATACAAAATTCCATTTAAAGACTTTTTCCTTGTAGTACTTAACTGGGATATTTCTTACAATTACTTTCTCAATGAATATCGTGTCGCATTCACCATTAATATATATCGAATCCCTGAATCTAAGAACCCTCACGGAAAGATTGTCCTTGTTTAGTGTAATAGTATCGGTTAAGTATTTTTCATGCACCACAGTGTCTGAAATGACTTTATACGTGTTTAGCTTAATCGTATCAATTAATTGAATACTGTCCACCGTGTGAACGTAAGGAAATTTTTTAACTATTCGAGTATGCCTTTGAATAGGGCTGCAAGAAAAAAAAATAAATATTATTAATAAGTATTTCATAATTTTAAAAATTAAATAAACTCGAATTATCCCACATTGCTTTTTTCCCTCTAATATCGTAGTGAACAAATCCATTGTATAAACCAACCCCTCCCTCAGTCATTTTGCCTTGTTTAATGAGTTTTAAGATAGTTCTGGCTAATTTCTTTGGCGTAATATTTTTAGATGTAATATCGCTTGCAGAAGCTGTTAAATGTTGACTGTATTTAGCACCTCCAATTTTCTTATTGTAAGCTGTGTGTCTGTAAGATGAATTAATATGAATCGGCTGACCAATGAAATCTCTTAGTACTTGTAAATTATTCGCTAACTCTTGAACATTATCCATAAACTTCTCAGGAACAGGTGTTCCGTCATTACAACTAAACTCGTGTAGGTAAAAGTTTTTGGTTAATTGCATTTAAGAATGATTTCTTTTATATGTATCAAATTGCTTTTTTAAAGAATTGTATTTAGCCTTCCAACTTTTTACCTCTTCTTTTAAATTTCTGCTCTCTTCTTTTACAATTTTTAACTCTTCACGAACATAATTTAGTTCAAACTTTAACTCTGTATATCTTTCCTTTTGGTCAACTACAAATTCGTTATAAGCATTCTGCATAGAACCCAAAGCGTCAGTATCTGCTTGTTTCTCGTTAATGCTTTTCATCTTTAAACCCCCGAAATAAGCACCAACACCACCTAAAGCAATTATAACGTTATCCCAATTAGCCTTCAAAAATTCTAATATCATTTCACTTCTTTTTTTTCTTCAAACATAAATATTGAGTTTAAGCAATGACCACCTTTAGACCAGTGTTTGATATCAATTATATATAAAATTATTACCACTAACCATCCGAAACCAGATAAAGTCTTATCTCTTTGATTTTTACCTAAAGCACTTGAGATAGTCTCCCCTTTATATCCAAAGCTGTACCCTCCAAATCTACGGAATACAACATTCCATAAACTCCTAAAGTGAAAGTTCATTAATATATCCAACTCCAAGGCGTTGTTAAACCAAAACGTATTCATTGCTTTTAAAAATCCGAATACTTTAATGTTCTTATACATCACAACAATAAAATTAATTATTGCAGTAGGTATAAGAAGTAAGTAAGCTATTATTGATAATATAAACCCCATTATAGACCTTCTTTGGTCTCAATGTAAGCAATAGCTGGAATAAGTAAGATGTCACCAACAGTCTTGTACCAGTCAGATACAACTAAGTTTTCATCAGTTACCTTAACGTAACTACCAGGTATCTCTAAAATCGGGTCTTCTAAGCTATACTCAACAGTTCCAATCTCTGGAACGTCTTTAAATCTAACTTTTTTTGTGTTGTAACTTACATCACTAAATACATTACCTTTTGAATCTAATCTCTCAACGAAATATTCAACAGTAAAAGAATCAGTCATAGGCTCAATTAATATTGATTTTATAACTCCCCTTCTATTGTCAGTGCTTATTTTAGTTTTTTTCAAAACAATGCCTGTCGCAGCACTGCTTAACTCTTTATATTTCATAAGTTATATATTTTCAATGAAAACGTAGTTAATTACCACATCATCAATTAGTAAGGTTGTTGTTTGTGTGTACATGCTATATAGCTATTATTATTCCTATTACCATAATGCTAGGATATTAGATGCACCAGTTCCTGTAGCAAATACTCTAACAACTTGAACTGGTAGAAAAGTTCCATTCGCAATATTTACGAAAGTAATATCGTCTCCTGCTGCAGTCCTAACCTTTAAAGTTCCTCCTGTTCCAACGTATAATACGTTTCCGTTGTTTCCTAATCCACTTGCATTAGCAGGATTAGGTATATCTGTTGTGTCGTTAGGAACAACTGCTGCTGCCCTTGATGCTTGTAATTTTTGATATGCCATTATTTTATTTTTTATATGGGAAAGCCCTGTTTAATGTATCTTGTCTTTTGTTGCATCCGCAGTCCTTACCTACTGTCTTGGAAACCTTATCCACAACCTTTTTTATTCCTGTTGCTTTTGTTATCTTAGCAACCGTGTCTCCTAATCCTTTTGATTTCATATTACTTTTTTACAAATATACTAATATTATTTTTTAGATTTTGCTCCTGAGCATTTCCACCTTTTACGAGACAAGTTGTTTGGGGTGTTAGGATTGTTTTGTTTTTTCTTAGACAACCTCTTCTTTATACCCAAGCTTCTTGCACAATAACTGTCGCCCTTAGATGTCCCTGGTTTAACCCTCGGCCCTCCACCTTTTGCATTACCTGCCTGTCCGTAGCTAACCTTTTTACCTGACTTAGTTACCTTTACTTTTGCTTTACCTGCTCTTGGCTTTACCATAATCTACTTCTTTTTTTTCATAGACATCTCTATCATATCACCCATCATATCACCTTTCATTACACCTCGAGCAATCATGGAAACCTTCTTAGATTCTTTTCTTTCTTTCTTGGCTTGAACCGCCATCTGAATAGCTGTCATCCCATTTGGTATTCTTACTTTCTTATCCATAGTTATTTTTTTTTCTTTTTACCTCTAGCTTTTTTATCTCCCTTGGTATCGTTAGTATCACCCCTGTTTTTACTCTGAGGTCTTAAGGTTACCTTTCCGTTACTCTTGTGAGAAACATCCTTCTTATCGCCATTGCCATAAGTTCCCATCTTCCTGTTTAACTTAACAAGCTCAGATCTCCTCTTTATTTCACTAGGTCTTTTGTTGTATTTCTTTTGATACGCGTTCTTTTTCTTCCTTGCTTCAGGATTATCTTTATAATATTGTGCTGTTCTTCCTAATGCCATTTAAAATGTTTGTATCTTTGATTGCAAAGTTACAAAAATAAAATTTAATGATAGATTACAAAGATAGGCCTGAAGAATACGACTATTTAAAATACTACACAGTAGTACACAGGTATTTTAGGAAAAAATATGAACTAACGAGAGAAGAACTAGATTTAATTCTTTTTCTTATGTCAGAACGTATTTTTAACAAGAGAAAATTCCAAGAATTTAACGAATTACTGATGTGGGACAGGAAAAGATTCGATAATATGCTGGATAACGGATGGATATCCATATTTAGAGCCCCGAGTGACGGAATAAGTGCAAGATACGAGCTGTCTTATAAGGCTAGACGAATGGTGCGTCAGCTATATAAAACTATTATAAACAAAGAAATCCCTCAGTTGCCTGAGAGAAATCCAATGTTTAAAAAAGAAGTAGGTTTTTCAGATAAGGTTTACAGAAACTTTATTAAAAAAATGAATAAAGAGACTAAAACAATCCGTAGGAAGTCTAAATAACTACCACCACATTCCCCTCCTGTATGATAGTATACGATTCATCGTTTATCATCATCGTGAACCCAGAGTTTTTATCGTAATATATAACATCTTCTGATTTTATTACGTTAACATCTGATCCAGGTTCAATAACCCTACCTTTTTTATACCTCATCGCAGATACATCATCCGCAGATAACAACAATCCAGAGGAGGTTTCTATTTCCTCCTCTATAGTTTTTATTACAATATACTTTCCTATTGGTTTCATATTACATTCATTATTATAGGAGCATACGCCCCAATACATTTTTTTAATATATATCTATTCAGATAATCTACAGACTCATTGTACATCATGCCATTCTTCATGAGGGTCTCTACTATTCTATCGAACGAGTAAACAAACTTACCGTTGTTTTCGTCAAATCCAATTATAGAATCGTCAAACCCCTCTATTTTTACAAAATTTACTTGCATACCTTATGAATCTTCAAGACTTCTGGCCATAGTTATTATAGCATTAGTGGATAAAATCGTAACTGCCACAGAAACAGCATTTTGCAATGCGTTCTTAGTTACTTTGGTCGGGTCAATAATCCCCATCTCGTACATATCTCCGTACTCGTGGTTCTTTACATCGTACCCTAAACCCGAAGGGTTTGATTTTTTTCCATAAACATCGTTGTAATCTAGTCCGGCATTTTCTAAAATCTGTTTAATCGGAGACTGCAGAGCAATTCTTAACATTTGTTCAGCTACATTGTCGCTTCCTTCAAATCTTTTCGATAATATATCAAGAGCGTAACCTCCACCAGGCAAAATTCCTTCCTCCAGTGCTGATCTCGTGGCGCAAACCGCATCATCAACCCTATCATAAAGCTCCTTCTGCTCTAAATCCGTGTTACCTCCAACATATATTACACCTATACCACCAGTCAATGACGCAATCCTAGATAAAATAAAATCTTTATCCGCCTTTTTCTTGGACTCCTTGGCCGCATCCTTTAGCTGAGATACTCTTTCTTCTATATCCGCACCGTTCTCTTCGTCTTTTATTAGTATAGTCGCTGATTTCTCAACCACAATCTTCTTCGCAAAACCTAAATTCTCTGGTGTTATCAAACTTAAATCATCTCCTGTGCTCTGTGAGAAATATTTCGCACCAACCGATAACGCAATATCCTGCATCAACTCGTGCTGCTTGTACCCAAACGATGGCGGCTGTATTACACAAACCTTTAATCCTCGCTTCATTACATTCGCAGCCAAGGTGTTTATTACATTGGACGAACATTCCGCTATTATCAACAGCCTGTCGTCATTCGCAATAACTGGTTTCAATATGTTTTCTATCGATAATATGTTGCTAATCTCCGTGTCGGCAACTAATACCTTCACATTCTCCAACACACACTCGTCTCTTTTAAAATCATTGATAAATAGATGTGACGAATAACCTCTGTCAATCTTTATTCCTGTCGTAGTTTCAAAATGAGTATCAGACGTGTGCGACTTTTCAACGGTTACTATACCATTCTCGCCAACCTCATTGTATACTGACGCTATAATTTCACCTATCTCCGGCTCGTTATTCGCAGATATCGTGGCAATGTCTCGGAGCTTATCCCCGGTTACATCACGACTCATATCCTTCAGCTCTTCAATCACCTCTTCAGTTCTCGAAACCAACTCACGTAACGTGGCAGTCTTATCTTTCGTGATTAAATCAAACCCCGATGTCGCTAACGCCTCAGTTAACACTATCGATGTCGTAGTTCCATCACCTGCAGATGTCGCAGTCCTATCCGCAGCCTCCTTCATCATCCTAACCGCAAGGTTCTCCACTGGATCCATCAGGTCAATCGATTTCGCAACCGTTACCCCATCCTTTGTTACAGTAATTCCGTGTGTATGATTCGGTGACTCTATTAATACAGTCTGGCCGGAAGGCCCTAACGTAGATTTTACAGCTTTAGACATCTGCTGTATCCCGTTAATTAATTTTTCCCTAGCATCCTTATCGAATACTAAATTCTTTGGTGTGTATCCACTGCTCATTATATTTTATATTTAATTTGATTTCGTTACAAAGGTAATCATTTTTTATTAGATAACCTAAATAAACGCAGATAAAAGATACGCTAACTTATATCCCGTGAACGCACCCAACGCTGCCGGAACTGGAAACATTATAAACTTACCCAAGCTGGTAACATATTTCGGCCTATTTATAACCTTTCCCACGTAAAAGTAGTACGTCATGTACGACAACAGAACCATTATGTCCATCCTCTGAGAGATAAACACAACGAGTATCGACCCCAAGAAACCGTAAACGAAGTTTTCTACCGCCGCAACACTCAACTCCTTTCTCTCAGACTCCCTGTACTCCCTCCTAATGTTTTTTAAACTCATAGTATATTTTATTTTTATCCTATTTTTTTTACCGTGTACACAGAACCATTAACGGAGTTCCTCCTGAAAATATCAGCGAACCTATCCGCATCATCCTTCTTAACAAACTCCATCGGAATCCCTTCCTCATCATTCACTAAAAAAGTGTGTTTTACGTTCCTAGTCTTCTTTAAAATTACATACATACTATCAATAAAGTTTAGTGATGTGCAAAGCTACAATAATAATTTATAATACCAAAAACAATACAAAAGTGTCAAGTGTTGATTTTTTGTCTCTATATAGGGGGTAAGGGAAAACAATAAACTATAAAAAACTCTACTGTATATTTTTGGTTAAAAAGTAACACTTTAACACTAACCCTTATAAACCCTAGAAAAAAGCAACATTTTCTTAACACTGAAGTGTCATAGTTCAACACTTATGCGAGATATATGTAGTTTTTGGGTTACCACCATAAATTACAAAAAACTTTTAAAAAAGAAAACCGATCTTTTTTTCGGGGGTGGGGTCACTCCTTAACATTTTTTCTTGTATTTTTTTGGCTTTTAGTGTTGACACGTTAGCCGAACGTAGTCGTTTACATTCGGCTATATCTTCCTTATTCTTGTATCTTATATACTTATATCTTTGCGTCCTTTCTTTCTTTCTTTTGGTATGGTCTAAATTAATACTACAAGAAAATAAATACTATTAACACGTTTATAGATCTGAGGTAATAACCGTCCACAAAAAAAGATTCAAAAATAAATAAAAAACCTTTTGGAGTTAATAACTTATAACTCAATCAATTATACAATCAATTACTTAATTATATATATATAGACTAAATTATATATGAATTATATTAGGATTATCAATAAATTATATTACCTTTATCCAAGCGCAAACGGAAAACGTCCAAAATTAACATAAAACGCTATTAATCAATAGATTAACTTAATAACACTACTTAAAACACTGAAAGCCATGATAATAGAAATTAAAGCAAAAAATAAACATATACCTATTGAGTCATTAGGTAATTTGAATAGGACAAAAAATTTAGTACGTAAAAATGAGGCTAAGCAAAAAATTGATAATACATATAGTAATGTATACGACAAAAAAATTGAATTCAAAGCAAAGCGTAACAATGACAGAAAACAAAAGCGTAAAAACGCCTATAATTTGAGAGCTACAAAAAGGGGATTGATATAATATAGAATACTACTTATTGGATGCGATTAAATCGCATAGTTTAGAGCCTTAAACTTAAAAACAAGGGATTAACAAAGACAATTATTAATTGTGCAAATATCAAAATTTTGGTATTGGTCTGTCTATATATAGATAGGTTTAGGTTCTTGAAATGCTCAAACAATTAACAATTTAAAAAACAAAACAAGATGAAAAATTTAACAAAGGTTAGCGTAACATTATTACAAGAAAAAGGAGAAATTAAATTCACAAAAGAAATTAACACAATTCGAGCAAATGAAATTTCGGGCACTATTGCACAGTCAATTATTGATTTTAAGACAAAAGCAAAAAAGTTTAAAATAAAAACTGCAGGATTTAGTTTTTCAAGAAAATTTACAGCTGTTGTAAAGGTTAATGAGATTGAAATGAACGGTTCGGATATTTTCGGATTTAGTGAATTTACGACAAAGTTTGAATGTACTTTAAACAATGAATTGAATTTTAGATATTTTGTAAAAGAATATGTAGAAAGTATATTATTTCAATCAAGTGAAGAAATTTTTGATAATGAAGAAGCAATAAACGAATTAATTGCTCAAAACAATATTGAATTGAATTAATCTAAAATAAAATATTAATTAATACAAAGGTGAGTACAATGTACTTGCCTTTTTTTATACCTTATATATTATGAATCAGCAAGATTTAAAAGATACATTGACATTTGTAGCAATGGGATTAATTGCTCTAACTACAATATTTACAACATTATTATTAATAGTAACAAAATAGAATTATGAAAATATTATTTAATAGACACTCAAAAAAGTATCTTCCTATATTAATAGATGATACGTCAGATATGGACAAAGTAATTGATCTTTTCGAGGAATGGATAAAGAATTTTGACAATGAAATATTATTAGATTTTGACATTTCTTTAACAGAAGGACAATACTCAGTTAGTGAGGAATTTGAAGGGATGATTTCCATAGTAATTTATAGAGAAGATGAATATACTAGGTATGTTAGTTCATACGATTTTGAATTGAAAGATTTATCAATCATAGAAACTCAAGATGAGGAAGAAACACAATGTAGAACTCTAATATTTAATGGCAATGATATAGGTATGCTTTTGTCTGATAAAAACGTGGAAAGCATTCATCTTATAGATGATATAGATGCTTTTGATTTGCTAGAAAAAGATGCAGATGATGAGAAATTGGATTACGTGACTAGTGGAGGTTCAACATTATCATGCTTTGGACCAGACTTTATTGGTACAATAGACTATGGTCTGTATGCAGGTCAGATGGATTATGACCAAGTAACAGGAGTGGTAGTTTGGTATCGTGATGGCACAGAGATATTTATAAATAAGAATTTTAAAAAAGAAATAACAATTTATAAATAAGAATTTTAAAACAGAATTTAAAATAAAATAAAATAGTTATGAAAAATTACAAAGCTCAACAAAGAAAAGTATATAGATTAGCTTGGCTAATGTATTTAGTATTTGCCTTAATGTTAGGATGCCTGGCGACAAGTTGCTCGACACAGAAAGGATACAATTATAAGAAACACTACAAGAAACAGAACAGAAAGCAAAAGGTAGTAAGAATATTTGACCTACATAATTGTAAGAAAAATAATCACGCATACAAGTATTAATTATTAATCAAACTCAACAATATAAAATTATGGCAAGGTCAAAAAAAACAATAGAAGTAAAAGAAATTTTAGTATGGGCAAATAGTCACCTATCAAGGAAAGATGATTACTCAGATGCAAAATTCAAATCAGGTATATGTACTGCTATTGAGCAGATATTATATAGAACAAATAACTACAATGGATTCTACTTCTTGAATTCAGAATCTGAAAACAAAATAGGAACAATAGATTATTATTCTAGAATATACACAATAAAATAATTATTAATCAAAAAACACAGACAAAATGGAAGCAACACACGTAGAGTGTTCGATATCGAATGAATTCATTCCTATTGAACAAG
>Ga0208660_1000019_pt1 | contig 52095 bp, 52 predicted proteins | sample DEB08_DNA_13_FD_184527 | JGI IMG/M metagenome (GOLD analysis project Ga0208660, IMG submission 184527) | Aqueous microbial communities from the Delaware River and Bay under freshwater to marine salinity gradient to study organic matter... | ecosystem: Environmental > Aquatic > Marine > Coastal ... | reverse complement strand
CACTCCAAATTTTTATAGTGAGTAAATCGGTATCAAAACAACTATTTTTATTCTCACTTTTTTTAGCTTCTTCTTGAAGAGCATATTGCTTTTTGGCTATTATCAATAAATCATCTTGAGTATATTCTCTGTTAAGATTAGAAATATATTCACGTGCATATTCGGCCACATACATTCCATTGGTAGCTTTAGCTATTTCCAATGCAAGTGTTGATTTTCCAGAAGATTCGGGACCCGTGAACACATAATTCATAATTCGAAATTAAGATAAAAAAAGCCAATAAAAAAGCCATTTTGCTGAGCAAAATGGCTTTAATAAATTATTACACTAGGAATCTATGAATCCTCGTCTCTAAATTTTTTGTCTATGTAAGCAGCTTTTAACTTTTGCGTTCTGTTTGCAACAGTTGGTTTTATGTACTGCTTTTTCTCTCTAAGTTTTCTAATAACCTGAGTACTTCGGAATTTATTTTTGTAACGTTTTAGCGCTCTCTCAATGTTTTCCCCTTCTTTTACTTGTATTTTTAACATATGGTTTCTATCAAATTTGGATGCAAATGTAAATAATAGATCTTTTATTCGCAACAAATAGTTGCAATCTATTTAGTAATATTTCTTGAGATGACTAATTGTTGAATTTGAGTTGTCCCTTCTCCTATCGTACAAAGCTTTACATCTCTATAAAATTTCTCTACAGGAAACTCTTTAATGTACCCATACCCTCCGTAAATTTGGACAGCATCATTACACACTTCACATGCAATTTCAGATGCGTACATCTTTGCCATTGCAGACTCAGTCACCAACTTTTCTCCTCTATTCTTTAAATCAGCTGCTTGAGCTAATAACAAATCAGCTGCTTCAATTTTTGTTGCCATATCTGCCAACTTAAAAGCAATTGCTTGGTGTTCGCAAATTGGCTTACCAAATTGCTCTCTTTCTTTTGAATATTGCAAAGCAGCTTCATAAGCTCCTTTTGCAATTCCTAATGCTAATGCTCCAATAGAGATTCTTCCTCCATCTAGCACTTTCATAGCCTGAATAAATCCACTCCCTTCCTCACCAATCATTTGATCTTTGTGAACTCTACAATTATCGAAAATCAACTCAGTAGTTTCCGAAGCTCTCATTCCTAATTTATCTTCTTTTTTACCTGCAGAAAATCCTTCAGTTCCTTTTTCAATAATAAAAGCACTCATACCATGAGAATCTCCTTTCTCTCCAGTTCTTACAATTACAACAGCAACATCTCCAGATTTACCGTGAGTAATAAAATTTTTAGAACCATTAAGAATCCAATGGTCTCCATCTTTTACTGCAGTCGTATTCATTCCTCCAGCATCAGATCCAGTACCAGTTTCTGTAAGTCCCCAAGCTCCAATCCACTCTGCTGTAGCTAATTTTGGTAAATATTTTTTCTTTTGCTCTTCGTTAGCGTTATAATAAATATGCCCTGTACACAATGAGTTGTGAGCAGCAACAGATAATCCTATCGAACCACACACTTTAGATATCTCAACAATTACAGAAATATATTCGTGATAATCCATACCAGATCCTCCGTACTGTTCAGGAATAAAAACTCCCATCAAGCCAAGTTCTCCTAGTTTTTTAAATAGCGGCACAGGAAACTCTTGAGATTCATCCCATTTCATAACATTGGGTCTGATTTCTTTTTCTGCGAAATCTTTCACCATATCTATGATCATTTTCTGATTCTCTGATTCTCTAAAATCCATTTATTAAATATTAATAGGTTGCTAAATTAATTATGTTCTTGCTATAGTCTTTTAACCTCTCTGTTCCATTCAAAAATCCTAACTCAATGATAAAACCAAATCCTGCAACATTACCTCCTTGTTGCTTAATTAGCTCTGCTGCTGCAATTGCTGTTCCACCAGTAGCTAATAAATCATCATGAACAAATACGTTCCAATTAGGTTTTATAGAATCTACATGCATTTCTACAGTAGCACTTCCGTATTCTAAATCATACGAATATTGTATCGTATCAAAAGGTAGTTTCCCCACCTTTCTTACCAATACAAAAGGAATATTCATTTCTAACGCTAAAGGCATTCCGTAAATAAATCCTCTGCTTTCTACTCCTACAATTGCGTCAATATTTTCACCAGCTAATTGTGCAGCAAATTCCTTAATGATCTCTTTGGATAAAGTAGGATTTTCTACAATTGGAGAAATGTCTTTAAAATTAATCCCTTCCTTAGGAAAGTCAGGAACATTACGGACTGTATTCTTTATTTTATCTGATAAATTCAATGTCGCTTATTATAGAGTTAAATACTCTGCAATTTTACGATATTGTTTAAGGTTTATCAAGTTATTTTGATGAATTTGTTCCAAGTCGACAAAGCCTCCATGCATGTCGCGATAATTCACGATTTTTTTAACGTCACTAAAGCTTAAATAAGGGTGAGCTACAAGTTCTTTAAAAGTAGCTGTGTTTATATTTATTAAGCTAATGCTTTGCGGATTAATCTCAACTTTAGCTACACTTTTCAAATCAAAATCTTCTAACCCATACACTTCATTAAGTTGAGAAAGGTTAACAAATCCTCCTATTTTTTCTCTATAAGAAATAACCATCCCTGCTTGCTTACTCGTAATATTCAACCCTTTCTTAATCTCATAAAACTTTGCTGAGTTCAACTCTACTATTTCTAAAGTTTCTTGAATTTCTTCTTTCACCTCTTTTTCAGGGAACTGAATATATGGCTCTAAGCTCTGATACAATTTATCACTAACTCCATATATCTTTTTCAAATCTTCTTTAGATTTAAATCTTCCACCCATTTCTCTAAAATTCTTCAATGTCTTTGCTTGCTTAGAACTAAAACCTAGATTTTGCAATTCATTTTGAGTAACGGTATTAGGGTCGAAATTGAATAGAGAAATAGATTTTTCTGAAACATATTTTTGTTTAGATGATGTTGAAACTACTTTATCAAGTTTAATAAATGGAATTAGTTGAGAAGCTAAACTATCTGGTATTGAAAATATCTTTTTGATTTCTTCTTTCTTTTTAAAATCTCCTACTTTTTCTCGGTAATTTTTAATGTTATAAGCTTGTTTCTTACTCAATCCTAGTAGTAACATACTATCTAAGGATATTGTATTTGGATTAAATTTAAAAAGAGAGGTAGCCTTTTCCGATTCAATCTCAGAATTCATAGCTTCTATTAGGGCTCTTACTTCGGTAAAATCTTGAATTTCGGGTTTAAAAACATTGGGAATTACTCTGTAAGCAATTATCATTAATAGAATAATTATTACCAAAGTCAGGATTCCTTTTTTCTCTTTGGAAGAAAAAACAAAGTAATCGTCAAAAAATTTCATGGTATAAGTTAGTAAAAACTCATCTTAATAACAAAATAGGTGGATTACTTAGCTTTAATAAACGGATGCTTTTCTTTCATCACTTTAGTAAAGCCGTAATAGAAAAAACTCATCCCAATAATCATCAATACGTGTGAAAAATCATTTTTTGTAAAGTAAGGATGAAGGTTTATTTTTAGTAAAAACACAAAGGCAGAAGGAAAAATAGCGACAATTCCATAAAAAACATACTTGAAGCTTGGCGAAATTTTACTTTTAAACTTATAACTAAAAACTCCCGCACCAATCAATAATCCTAAGATAGTGTTGATAGCAAGAGGTAGAAATAATAGTTGAGGCTTGGCATTTACATCCACAAGCATCCAAACTGCGAAAAACGCGACATAAACCAACAGTAACTTTATCAAATAAATCTTATTTGCTTTAGCGATTATTTTTGGATTCCAATGAGCACTAATCATTGCTCGCTCAATCCAGTAAATGGATAAGGGGATAAAAAACCAACCAAGTAATTTTCCGTAAAAATGGAAGTAATTATAGAATAAATGACCGAATCCACTTAGGAAAATTGACAATCCAAAGTACAAAAAGAATTTTTGCCAAGCAGCTAAAAATTCCCCTTGGTAATTTAGTTTAAACGCACGGTATGCGAGAGTTAAACTGAGAATTCCTAAAATTATATCGAATATAAAATCTGTTGGATCTGCCAAATCCATCCCAAAAAGTGTGAAGTTTATTGGGTCAAAATCTTTTCCTATCATTACTTATGCTTTATGCCTTAAACGCTTTAATTTTCTCCATATATTTCTTAAGTTCTTCTTTCACTTTGGGAGCCAAAAAGAATAACCCTATCATGTTAGGAACAAGCATTGCGAATATCATAGCATCAGAAAAATCGATTACTGAACCTAAGCTTATTGCTCCTCCAATTATTACGAATAAACAGAAAATAACTTTATAGGCATTCCCTACCATTTTACTTTTCCCAAATAAGAATGTCCAAGCTTGGAATCCATAATAAGACCATGATATCATAGATGAAAATGCAAACAATACAACTGCTATTGTTAATACCCATGGAAACCAAGAAATAGACATTTCAAAAGCTTTAGAAGTAGCTTCTACCCCTTTGGTCACCTTTACTCCATATTCCATTACTTCTCCATCCATGTTAGATACAATTAACATTAATGCAGTCATTGTACAAACAACTACCGTATCAATAAATGGCTCAAGTAAAGCAACTAATCCTTCACTTGCTGGATGTTTAGTTTTAACAGCTGCATGAGCTATAGATGCAGAACCAATACCTGCTTCATTAGAAAATGCTGCTCTTTGGAACCCTTGAATCAATATTCCAACAAAACCACCAGAAACACCAGCAAAAGTAAATGCTCCAGTAAATATTTGACCAAATGCCTTAGGCACTAAATCTATTTTCATAACCAGAACAGCAATAACAGCTAATACATAAACAGCTACCATAAATGGAACTATTTTTTCTGTTACGGTTGCAATTTTTTTAATTCCACCAATAATTACAATTCCTACTAAAACCGCCATCACTAATCCAAATAACGCTCCATATCCTGCTAAAAAACTAGTCTCCCCACCTGTTACGGATTGAACCATTTCGAAAGCTTGATTAACTTGAAACATGTTACCTCCACCAAAAGAACCTCCAATACACATTATTGCAAATACTACTGCTAATATTTTTCCGAAGTTCCCTTTAATTCCTTTTTTTAAATAATACATTGGACCTCCGTACACAGTTCCGTCCTCTCCAATTTCTCTGTATTTAACACCAAGTGTACACTCTACAAATTTTGATGACATCCCTAAAAATCCTGCTACAATCATCCAAAATGTTGCTCCAGGACCACCTAATGAAAGTGCTACAGCAACCCCTGCTATATTTCCTAACCCTACTGTTGCAGACAAAGCTGCCGTTAAAGCCTGGAAGTGAGAAACTTCTCCATCATGTTCACCTTCAACTCTTATCGTTTCTGGATTATCTCCTAGTATGTCTTCATGAGAATCAGGAAAAACATCAGAAGATTCTAAATGACCTCCGTCTTCTAAATCATCATACTTACCCCTTACAATTCCTATAGAAGTAAAAAAACCTCTGAAGTTGATAAACTTAAAATACAAAGTAAAATATAGCGCTCCTAAGATTAGTACAATAAGTACCCAAGGAATTTTTACTGTATCAGAAAAAGGAATAGCATAAAAAATTGTTTCTACGAACCAACCTGTTGCATTTCCAAAAGCTTTATCGATTTTTTCATCTAACCCTAAATCTTTTGCAGTTTCTGCTGCTGCTGCAACTGTAGTAGAAATTTCATTTACTACTTCTTGAGTGTTTTCAACCAGAGCTGGCTGATCTTGAGCAAGAAAAATTAAAGGGAATACGACAAACAGTATCGATAAAAATTTATTTAACATGAAATGTTTTTTAGATGAATTCAAATATAGGAAAATAGGCAAGCCTACCCAAATATTTTATTTTTGATTATCAAGAAATTCCAGTGACTGTTCTAGTGTCAATGGATTGTAATCTAATTCTCGTTTTGCTTTATCAATAATAAATCCTGTTCTTGAAGGACGTGAAGCATTTTGGTTAAGTATTGCCGTTTTTATTGGTGTTACACAATCAGTCGATAAATTATAATGTTTACCAATTCGCTTCACAATTTCCAGAATACTCATAGTTTCTGGTCCTGAAAGATGAAAAATTCCATTTGCATCTTTATCAGCAATTGCAATACAACCTTTAGCTAAGTCTTCTGCAAGTGTTGGAGCTCTATACTGATCATCAACTACATTTATTGGCGATTGTTTTTCCAATGCGCCTTTTGCCCACATAATTAAGTTTCCTCTACTCAGGTTATCTCCCGTTCCAAAAACTATAATAGTTCTTGCTACAGCAGTTTTTTCATATCCACTTTGTTCAATTAACTCTTCGGATGCTAGTTTAGACTTGGCATAATAACTCAATGGATTTGGCTTATCAGTTTCGATATAAGGCCCGTTTTCTCCATCAAATACAAAATCAGTAGATAAGTGAATGAAATGTGAGTTATGTTTTTTAGATGATTGCAAAAGATAATCTACAGCCTTCACATTAATGTCCCAACATTCTTCTTGATGATCTTCACAGGCATCAACATTAGTCATTGCTGCAGTATTAATTACAACATCTGGATTATGCTTAGCAATAATTTTTTCTACTTCTTTTTCAGAAGTAATATCTAATGATTCGTAGTTAAAATCTTTAACTAGCCTTCTGTTTTCACCTTTGGAAGTTGCAATTAAATGAACATCTTCTCTTTCTTTTAATTGATTAACGATTTTCTGCCCTAACAAACCATTAGAACCAGTAACTAATATGGTTTTTTTATCCATGAGTTATTCCAAATATTTTATTAATTTCTCCTATTTGATCAGGGTTACCAAGCACAAATAATTTAGAACCAGGCACCAGTAAAACATCTGGTTTAGGATTCACAATAAATTCTCCTTCTGGAGTTTTGTACCCAACAATATTACATCCCGTATTAAAATCTTGTGATATACTCGATATTGTTTTGTTCTTGTATTCGGATGGAATATTATCAAAAGATATTTCCTCCAAATTTACTTTAGATTGTCCCTGTATGGTAATGTGATCCAAAAACTCAATTACATCAGGAGTAATTACCAATGATGCCATGTGAGCTCCTCCTAGTGAATCGGGCATAATTACATTACTAGCTCCTGCAATTTTAAGTTTCCTTACAGATGAACCTTGAGATGCACGACTAATTATCTTTAAATTAGGATTTAACTCCCTTGCAGATAACACCACAAATAAATTATCAGCATCAGAAGGCAAAGTAGTTATAAGTGAATGAGCATTCTTTATTTGAGCTTTCAGTAACACATCATCAGAAGTAGCATTTCCCTCCAAAAAAAGATGTTCTTTATTTGCTCTAAAAACATCTAACAAATCTGGACTTTGTTCAATAATTACATATTCCTTATCGTGAGCTTTTAATTCACTTACAGCTTGAGTTCCTACTCTTCCGTATCCGCATACAATAACATGCTTATCTAATTTTTCTACTTCTTTATTCATTTGAAAATCTTTAAAATAAATTCGATATTCCCCTTCCAGTAAATATTTTGAGATGGACGACAAAGCATAAGCAAAAGTACCAAAGCTCATAATTATGAGAACAATAGTAAATAATTTACCATAAGATGAAAGTGTACCGACCTCATTAAAACCTACGGTAGAAACCGTAATAATAGTCATATAAAAAGCATCAAAAAAGCTCATCCCCTCAATAATCATATACCCCACCACTCCAGTTAAAACAATAACAATGAGTAGAAATAAAGCTATATATATTTTGCTAAATAAGCGGTAGTTGAGCAACAAATTTTTCTTTTTTTATAACATAGTAAAGATAGTAATTATAATATGAATCCATAGAGCTAAATAGTTTTTTGGCACGAAAATTGAAATTACATTACCAATATTAAACTCCTCTTATTGAGGAATAAATCTAAAGCCATGAAAACGAAAATATTACTTACAGCCCTACTTACTTTTCTGTTAGTAACCGGAAAAGCTTTTAGCAACTCAAGCACATTATTTATTGATGTGATGGAACACCCTTCTAAAACATACATCATAGAATTTGATGATGGGAATGTTTACGAAACTCAAAATGATATCAGAATAGATAATTTGAGATTTGGGAAAAATGGAATTAGAATTTACAAACGTAGTTTCCAGGGATCAAGAAGAAATCCTCGTAATTTTCAGGACAGGTTAATCTATGAAGGAAACCTAAACGTACCAAGAAACTCAATTATCAAAAGTGAATTGGCTCAAAGAAACTTGTTTGTACATAGTATTAGACCAAAACGAGCTAACCACCCTAATGGAGGAAGAGCGTTTGGAATGAACCAAAGAGCATTTGAGCAACTTAGATTCTCTGTACAAAACGAAAGTTTTGATAGAGATAAATTAGAAATATTAACTTTTGTTGCTCGAACTGGAAACTTTAACTCAAGACAAGTTGCAGAGCTAGTTAGCCTAATGAGTTTTGATTCTTACAAATTGAAATTTGCTCAAGAAGCATACAGAAACACTGTAGATAAGCAAAACTACTTTTTAGTTAGAGACCAAATTACTTTCATAAGTAACCAAAGAAAATTGATGATTTTTGTATCAACTCAAGGTCCAGCTAACCCTCCAAGAGGAGGAAATGGAAGAAGACGCTAGTCACAAATATTTAAAACTAAAAAAGCCTGAAAGAAAATTCTTTCAGGCTTTTTTTATTTTATTCTTAATAAATAGGCTTCGAGTACATCTTTAATTGAGGGAAAAGTATTTTTAAATACTTTATCGAACTTATCTGGGTGAATCCATTTCACTTTTGTGATACTCTCTTCAGTTTGAGGAATAAGCTCTTCATCTTTATCATAATCCATAATGTACCAATATGTTTTTTTGATACAATCTTTTCCTTTGTTTCTGAATTTATGGAAAGTAGTTATTAGGTCTTCTCTTATTTTAGGATCAGTTATTCCACACTCTTCTTCAACTTCGCGAATAGCTCCGTGTTTAATTTTCTCTCTCTTCTCCAATTTTCCTTTAGGTATATCCCATTTTCCTTTTCTGAAAATAAATAAAACTTCATCTTTTTCATTCACAACAAGTCCTCCTCCAGCTTCTACAATTCGAAATCGTTTTTCGAGAAGTTTATTGAGCACTTTTAACGTAGGAAAATTGACAATATTAGCCACTTCTTTTTCGTTAGAATTAAGAATTAAATCAAACTCTTGGAGAGTGTAACATGTTGTAAAAGAGAATTTTTTATCAAAAAACGACTTTTTTAGACCGAAACATAAGAAAAATACCCTTTCATTTATAAAAACTTTATACATTTGCGACCTATTATGATTTTAGACAAAAATACAGCCTCAAAGGTAGCAGAATATTTATTACAAATAAAAGCTATTAAATTAAATGTAGAAGAGCCATTCACGTGGGCTTCTGGAATTAAGTCGCCTATATATTGCGACAACCGAACTATTCTATCTTATCCAGTAGTTAGAACCTATATTAGACAGCAACTAGCTGAACTAACTATAGAGGCTTACGGAAAACCTGATATTATTGCAGGAGTAGCTACAGGAGGTATTGCACACGGAGCTTTAGTTGCTCAAGAATTAGATATGCCATTTGCATATGTTCGTTCTCAAGCAAAAGGTCATGGATTACAAAACATGATTGAAGGAGTGATGGAAAAAGGGAGAACTGTTGTACTAATTGAAGATTTAATATCAACTGGAGGAAGTTCTATAAAAGCTGTAAACGCAGTGAAAGAAAACGGAAACCAAGTTAAAGGTGTTATTTCAATAATGGATTACGGCTTCAAAAAAGCCGAAGACAACTTTAAGGATGTTTGTTCTTATTATTCTCTTTGTGATTTTGACGTGTTAGTTGACACTGCTTTAGACAAGCAATTTATCACAAAAGAAAACTATGATAAGTTGGTGAAATGGAAACAATCTGTTTAGGTATTAACAATATTCTGAAAACAGTTAAAAACATCTTTTTGGATTAAACCTCCACCTTAGATTAAATACTTATTTTTGAAGCGTCCTCCAACAAGGACGCTTTTTTATTACACCTACTTTTTATAATTATGGAATCTACTTTAACTGCAACTGATTACAATTTCCCAGGCCAAACTGCCATTTACAAAGGAAAAGTAAGAGATGTGTACAACATCAATAACGAGAAAATTGTGTTAATAGCTTCGGATAGGATCTCAGCTTTTGATGCTGTGTTACCAAAAGGAATTCCATTTAAAGGGCAAATATTAACTGCAATTGCAGCTAAATTCCTAAATGAGACTAAAGATATTGTACCAAATTGGCTTGAGGCAACTCCAGATCCAAATGTAGCAGTTGGTAAATTTTGCAAACCATTTATGGTAGAAATGGTAATTAGAGGATACTTAGCTGGGCACGCCTGGAGAGAATACAAAGCTGGAAAAAGAATAATCTGTGGAGTTGCCATGCCTGATGGCATGAAACAAAACGATAAATTTCCTGAGCCAATTATTACTCCTGCAACTAAAGCAGAAGACGGAGACCATGACGAAGACATCTCTAGAGAGAACATAATAGCTCAAGGAATTGTGAGTAAAGAAGATTACGAGAAGTTAGAAAGCTATACCAGAGCATTATTCCAAAGAGGAACTGAAATTGCGGCTAAGCAAGATTTAATTTTAGTAGATACTAAATATGAATTTGGAAAAGCGGATGGAACAATTTACCTAATTGATGAAATTCACACTCCTGATTCTTCGCGTTTCTTTTATGCAGAGGGCTACCAAGAAAGGCAAGATAAAGACGAACAACAAAAGCAATTATCTAAAGAGTTTGTTCGTGAATGGTTAATAGAAAATGGATTTCAAGGATTGGAAGGACAAACTATTCCTCACATTCCTGATTCATTTGTAAATACTGTAACAGAAAGATACACAGAGCTATACGAAAAGATTACGGGAGAGACCTTTGTGAAAGCAGATAACTCTGATTTGGTGAACAGGATTAAGAAAAATGTTACTGAGTATTTAAGCTAACACCAATAATCTAAACTGTAACATTTGTTACATCAAAATTTAGAATGAGATATTATCTTTAATAAAATACATCCAATGAATTTTAAAAAATTAAAGTTATCTAGCATCTCGTTATTTATATTCGGCTCATTATCCTTTGGTCAAAACTCACCATTTAGCATTGCTGTAGAACCTATTAATATTCCCAACTTAGGAGGATTGCAATCTTTTGCTTTTGGTCAACATAACGGAAAATGGTTAATACTTGGAGGAAGATTAGACGGATTACACCAAAGACAACCCTTTGCCGCTTTTGATGTTGCTGGACATAATACTCAATTAATTGTAGTGGACCCAGTCACTAAACAAAGATGGACAGCTTCTATTTCTTCTTTACCAACAGCTATTCAAGAACAAATTAAATCAACAAATGCACAGTTTTTTCAAGAAGAAAACTATTTATATATTCTAGGAGGATACGGATATAGCGGAACTCTAAATGACCATACTACGTTCCCAAACTTAACAGCAATTGATGTTCCATCAACAATTAATGCTGTAATAAACGGAACTAGTTTCATTTCGAATTTTAGACAAATTACAGACACTAAATTTCAAGTAACAGGTGGCAGATTAGAAAAAATCTACAATACTCACTATTTAGTTGGTGGACAAAAATTTATTGGTAGATATAATCCTATGGGACCAACACATGGACCAGGATTCACACAAGAATACACCAACCAAATAAGAAAATTTACATTATCGGATAATGGAACTGCAATCACTATAAATCATTTTGCTGCTATTACTGATACTGTTGAACTTCACAGAAGAGATTATAATGTAACTCCCCAAATAATGCCAAACGGAGAAGAAGGCTTAACTGCATTTTCAGGAGTATTCCAAAAAAATGCTAATCTTCCATTTTTAAACTGTGTAAATATTGATAGCTCTGGTTACAATGCAAACAACTCTTTCAGTCAATATTACAACCATTATCATTGTGCAAATTTCCCAATATACTCAAGTTATTATAACGAAATGAACACTGTTTTTTTTGGAGGAATTGCTCAATATTACGATAATGCTGGAACCTTGGTTCAAGATAACAATGTGCCTTTTGTAAAAACAATTGCAAGGGTTTCAAGAGATGCTAATGGTATAATGGCTGAATACAAACTACCTATTGAAATGCCTTCACTACTTGGAGCTGGCTCAGAGTTTATACCAAATCTTAATATACCCAGATATCATAATGGAGTAATAAAAATAGATAGTTTATCCCAAGATTCTACACTTGTGGGATATATTTACGGAGGAATTAGTAGCACTGGAGCCAATATTTTTTTTACGAATACTGGCACTCAAAGTTCAGCAAGTAGCCAAATTTTTGAAGTTTACTTAATCAAAGGACAAACTTACGGAGTCCACGAATTAAACTCTCACAGTGTAAGCAATTTAAAACTAAAAGTATTTCCTAACCCAAACAAAGGGGACTTTAAAGTGACATTTAACTTAACAAAACGCTCAAGTGTAAAATTAAAACTGACAGACTTGAATGGAAAAATTATTGAAATAAATAATTTTAAAAGCTTGGAAAAAGGAGAACATACATTAGAAAAACGAATTGAAGAAATTGCAAATGGAGGTATCTATTTCCTAACCATTGAAACAGACTATGAGATTGCTACACAAAAATTAATACTTAAGAAGTAATCACTTCCTCCTCAAAAAACATGTCATTAAAATTAGCCAAATACAATTTAGATTGAGCTCTTGTAAAAGCTGTGTACAACCATCTTAAGTATTCTACATTTACCATTTCTTTGGTTAAATAACCTTGGTCGATAAAAACTGTGTCCCATTGTCCACCTTGAGATTTATGGCAAGTTACGGCATACGAAAACTTAACTTGTAACGCATTAAAGTAAGGATCCTTCAATACCTTTTCCATTCGTTCTTTACGACCTGGAAACTCTTCTAAATATTCTTCGTCAATGGCGTAAAACAACTTTTTGAGCTCTTCTCTTGGCAAACTAGTCGATTCTACCATAATTGCATCCAACATTAGTTTTACTTCAAAAGGCTCTTCGTCTGGGTAATCAATTAGCTGAACTTCGGCTGTGGCAAATTTAAATCCGTACAATTCTTCGGTTCTTGTAATTCGTAGGAGTTCAATAATATCTCCATTGGCAATAAAACCTGCTTTTGATTTATCGGATAACCAATGGTAATTGTTTTTCACCACCATCATTAAATCTCCTGCGTCAATTTCTTCTTCTTTATATAATATCCTTGCTCTAATATGCTGATTGAACATATTAGCTCTTTTATTACTTCGGCACAACACAATGCAATTCTCCACTCCTTTTCCCGAATAGGAACTTTCTAGTTCATCTTGTAAATCGTTACCAACAACTCGCACCACATCACTAAACTGCTGGTTAGAAACCAAAGGAAGTAATTCCTTGTCGGTAATTTTATTTCTAATTTTGGTAGCATTAAACAAAATACCAGACTCTTTGGTTTGCCTCACAACTTCCGTTAATCGGTAATGAAACACTTCGGCATAAAAAGTAGACTCCAAAAATTTTGGATCCAAAGCTCTACTCATTTCTTCACCAACTGGAGGAAGCTGAGCTGTGTCACCTACAAAAATAACGCTACATTTTTTTCCTTCGTACACGTATTCCATCAAATCATCCAACAATGATTTTTTATCCATGTAGGAGTTATCGCCAATCATTGAAGCCTCATCCACAATAAACAAAGTATTAGTAAGCGTGTTTTTCTTTAACACAAACATACTTCTTCCGTTCACATGCTTGTAGATGTAAATCATTTTATGAATCGTGAAAGCTCTTCTTTTGGAGTAACCAGAAATAACTTTAGCAGCTCTACCTGTGGGAGCTAAAAGCACAGTTTTATAATTAAATTTTCCTAAAATTTGGGTCAGTGCCGAAACCAAGGAAGTTTTCCCTGTTCCTGCGTACCCATTCATCACAAATAACTTTTTGTCCGTAGTGGATTCCAAAAATTTATGGAGGCTAGCAAGTAACTGTTCTTGGTCTTTGGTAAATGGGTAAGAAAACTTTTGGCTAATCAGTTCCTTAAATTGGTCTATTTTCATAATTATTTTCCCGTTTACTGTCCTAAATTACCCCAAAATAATTTAATTATTAAATAATAGGCGAATAAAGGATAATATGTCTAAATTTAATTTGTTCAATGAAAAAAATTTTTAATTTTGTTCAGGTTAGAAAGTCACTAAACATAAAACTCTATGGATTATTTTGAAAAATTTTGGTTATTCGTAAGAAAATATCTTTTCTCGATTTTGCTTATTATAGCAGGTATAACCTTTTTAATAGTTGGGATGTCCAAAGGAGGTTCGCAAGCTAACCTTGCTCAAAGTAGCAACTTTACTTTTGCAGCTATCATCTTACTTTTCTTAGGAGCTATTTCTTTGTATTTCATTATGGAGAAAAAAATTGGAAAAGCAATTACTTTAATTTCTTCTTTAATATTTTTACTTGGAGCAGTAATTTTTATCTATCTAAACATTAGTACAGTTCAAAACACTGTAATTCAATTAAGAAAAATTGAAGAGTCAGAAAATTTAGCGAAACAAGGATTGAGTGATATTCAAAAATTACAAGATGCTTACGAAAGAAAAAACAGAAAACTTGCTACATCTTTTGAGGAATTAACAACTTTTGCTAAATCTGATTCGATTAAAGTGTTGGACAAAGCAATTGGAGATATTCCATCAAGAAGAATGACTGTTGCTGAAGGAAGACAATTAGGTTACAAATATCCTAAAGCAGTTATCTCTGAAGAAGAAGCTATCAAATTAGGATTAATTACAAGAATTTATAAAATGGTTCCTGTTGCCGATTACACCTTTAGTAAAGAAAAAGATGACAAAAGACTGTATGATTTTGAATTAGACAAACTAAATCAAATGAGACAACTTGATAATACAACTAAAGACTTTACAGTGAAAGCTGTTGCAGCTGATTCTGCATTTAATGTATTATTCCAAGCTATACCACCTTACGGACCTCAAGACCCTGCCAACATCAAAGATACTTTCCAAATTGGGAGTTTAATTGAGGTAAATACTAAATCTAACTGGAAATAATCCCTGAGTAGAAACTCAAGGTAAAAATTAATTTAGCACTTCACTATCATGGTAGTTTTTTTCGACATGCAACAAGATGAAGTAACTAATTACTCCAACTTTCATTTATCGCTAGAGCTTAGCGCTAATGAGTTGCATTTATTGCTAACTGATAAGCAAACTAATAGTACAACAGCTCGTCAAACTATTCACTTAACTAGCAATCTTACAGATGCTTTCAATAAAAGTGAAATAGTAAGTGTCGCAAACCCTAATTCGGTTAGCTGTGCTATTGTAAATGACTTGTTTTCACTTATTCCTAGAGCAATTTTTAGTGAGAGTGAACTACCTACTTTCTTAGATTTTAATGTTGGTTTAAAAGAGGACACAGCTCCTTATTTTACCGAAATAGAGAACAAAGAACTAATTGTTGGTTTTGGAATTTCTAAAGAGAATCTTCAGATAATTACCAAGCAGTTTCCTCAAGTACAATTCATGCATCAGGCTACTGTTCTTATTCAGTCTTTATCAAATGGGTTGCATGTAAACTTTAATGACTCTAGTTCGTTTCAAATCACTGAAATAAAGGAGAATAAATTAGTATTTTACAACCAGTATCAATTCGAAAGTCCAGAAGAAGGGATGTATTATTTGGGACTAGTTGCAGAAAAACTTGGACTTGATTTACAAAAAGAACGAATCAGTATTTCTGGTAATGTGAAAAAAGAGGGAGACATTCTATCCTTTTGGAGACAGTTTCTTCCAGAAGAAAATACTATCTTTAATGAGATAGAAACAAGCCAAGCTAATGTTCTTTCTACTCATCAATATTACACACTTCACAAACAATTTCAATGCGTATAATAGGAGGGAAATTTAAATCAAAAAGATTCAAAGCACCAAAAAGCATAACAGCTCGTCCTACTACGGATTTTGCCAAAGAAGCTTTATTCAACATACTAAACAACAATTATCATATTGATGATTTAGTTGTGCTTGATTTATTTGCAGGAATCGGAAGTATCTCTCTGGAGTTTGCCTCTAGAGGAGCAGAAGACATTACTGTGGTAGAAAAAGATAGAATTCACGTTAGGTTCATTAATAAAATGGTGGAAGACCTAGAACTTGGAGATTACATTCACACAATACAGTTAGATGTTTTTAAATATTTAAAAACATGTACCCGAAAGTTCAACATGATTTTTGCCGACCCTCCATACAATATGGAAACTGGATTTGAAATCCCAAACCTAATTTTTGAAAAAGAATTATTACTCCCTGGAGGAATGTTGATATACGAACACCACAAACACATTGTACCTGTAGACAATGAGTATTTTGTAGAAACAAGAAACTACGGAAACCTTAGTTTCTCTTTTTATGAAATGCCTGAGGAAGATTAAAGTCTTACCAAATAGCTCATTAATTCAATAAAGAAAGACAATCCAATTACGATAACAACTCGTTTTAATGGAGTGGTGAATGATGATTTTGATACATTTCTCTTAAGAATCCATGCTACCAAAACAAAACCTATTGCATTCTTGTAAAAAGAATAATCTTTAGACATTGCCCAATCAAAATCAGCAATTCTTAAAGCAAAAAAACCAATAATAAGTAGTGATAACAAGCCCAATTCCCATTTAAGCGATTTGTATCTTCCTTTGTTTAAATCCCATAGTGCCATTAATGCAAATGCTATTAACGACATGTTTTTAAGGAGTACAAAAGCAGATTTATCGATTAAATCGAATCCTTTGGTGGATGCCAATAAATAGAATAAACTGAACCCAAGTGTGATTAAGAGGAATGAATATTTTGTGAATTTTTTATGAAAAAATAAAGCCAAAGCAACTATTCCCAATCCAAAATCTGAGTATTGTTGAGAGAAAACAAACTTCCCTATTCCATCAAAATAATGCATCAATCCATAAACTAGGATGATTAGGATAAAAATTACAAATACTTTATTGTCTTTTTTCATGCTGCTATTCGTTTTTTTAAGAGTTACTTATCCTCTTTTTATAGTCTAAAAAGTAAGAATTAATGTAAATTAGTAATTCAATCAAACAAAGATACTAAAGTATGTCAGCTTCCAAATACCCACATTTATTTCAGCCACTCGATTTGGGTTTTACTACCCTCAAAAATAGAGTAATTATGGGGAGTATGCACACTGGATTAGAAGAAGAAAAAAATGGATACGACCGAATGGCCGCTTATTTTGCCGAAAGAGCAAAAGGTGATGTAGGATTGATGGTTACTGGAGGAATTGCTCCAAACCGACAAGGTTGGACTGCTCCATTTACCAGTAAAATAACCAACAAGTTAGAAGCCAGAAAGCATAAAAAAATAACCAAAGCTGTACACAAAGCAGACGGTAAAATCTGTATGCAAATTTTGCATTCAGGGCGATATGGTTATCATCCGCTTGCTGTAGCACCAAGTGCAATAAAATCGCCAATTAGTCCTTTTAAGCCATGGAAACTAACAAGCTACGGAGTAAACAGAACTGTCAGGCATTTTGTGAGAGCTGCAAAACTGGCTCAGTTTGCCAAGTATGATGGAGTAGAAATTATGGGCTCTGAAGGGTATTTGATTAACGAATTTGTATCCGCCAAAACGAATAAACGAACAGATAAATGGGGAGGAAGTTTTGAAAACAGAATTCAATTCCCATTAGAGATTATACGAAGAACGAGAGAAGCTGTAGGCGAAAATTTCATTCTGATTTTTAGGCTTTCTATGCTGGATTTGGTGGAGGAAGGAAATACTTGGGAAGAAACAGTTCTATTCGCCAAAGAAATTGAAAAAGCAGGAGCAACTATAATAAACACTGGAATTGGTTGGCACGAAGCACGTGTACCAACAATTGCTACTATGGTTCCTCGTGGTGGATTTACATGGGTAACCGAGCGAATGATGAAAGAAATTTCTATTCCGTTAGTAACGACCAACCGAATAAACATGCCCGACAAAGCCGAAGAAATTTTGGCAAGCGGTCAAGCTCATTTGGTTTCTATGGCACGTCCATTTTTAGCTGATCCCGAATTAATAAAGAAAGCCAAAGAAGGCCGAGAAGATGAAATAAACACCTGCATTGGTTGTAACCAAGCGTGTTTGGATCATGTGTTTAAACAAAAGACTGCAAGTTGCTTGGTGAACCCAAGAGCTTGCCATGAAACCATATTGAACTACACTCCTACTTCATCAGTTAAGAAAATTGCTGTTGTGGGTGCTGGACCTGCTGGACTTTCAGCTGCTACGGTTGCTGCCCAAAGAGGACATCAAGTTACTTTATTTGAAGCGCAAAAAGAGATTGGCGGACAATTTAACATTGCCAAACTAATTCCTGGGAAAGAAGAGTTTTACGAGACTTTGCGTTATTTCAATAAACAAATTGAACTGCATGGAGTAAATCTAAAACTAAACCACAAAGCTACTGCCGAAGAATTACAGGAGTTTGAGGAAGTAATTATTTCTACAGGAATAAAACCAAGACAAATAAAAATGGAAGGAATGGAGAAAAACACCATTCTGGATTATGAAGATGTGCTAAAACACAACAAACCAGTTGGCAATAAAGTAGTAATTATAGGTGCTGGAGGAATTGGATTTGATGTGGCTGAGTTACTGTCTCACGAAGGAGAATCACCTTCCTTAAACAAAGACTTATTTTTGAAAGAATGGGGAATTGACAAAACGAATTCTACAAGAGGTGGATTGGTAAAACCTGCTCCTCACCCATCTCCAAGGCAAATTACTATGCTTCAAAGAAGCGAAACCAAAGTAGGAAAAGACCTAGGAAAAACTACAGGTTGGATTCACAGACAATCGCTAAAGATGAAAAAAGTAACCATGCTCAAAGGAGTTTCGTACAACCAAATAGACGAAAAAGGAATTCACATAACCATAAAAGAGCAAGCGCAATTTATTGAAGCCGATACCATTATCATTTGTGCCGGACAAGTAAGCGTAAACCAACTAAACGAAGAATTAGTAACTTTAGGTAAAACACCTCACTTAATTGGTGGAGGAAAACTAGCCAAGAAAATTGATGCGCAAAGAGCGATTAAGGAAGGAAGTTATTTGGGAGCTAAACTATAATTTATGAAAAAAAAAATCCTACTTATTGCCTTATTGATTTTGTTGGTTACCAGCATCAAAGCTCAATACACAGTGGGAGTTTCTTATTATGGAGATAGTAGTTGGATAGAATACATTCCTGGAAATATGCCTATAATTATTGTGGCTCCACACGCAGGGAATTTACAACCTACCTCTTTGCCAGATATTAATACCCGAGGAAGCGACAATGGAACTATGGATTTGGCGCTATTTATGAGAGACTCGCTACATTTTAAAGCTGGTGGTTGTCTCCCTCATGTTATTATTAATCACCTTAGGGCTAATAAACTTAACCCCGTTCATTCAGCTTCAGACTCTGCTACTTCTGCTGGAACAAACGCAAATGCACTTAATGCTTTGAATCAGTTTCATGCATTTATTCAAGTGGCTCACGATAAGGTAACGGCTGATTTTGGAAAAGGACATTATTTTGAATTACACGGAAACGGAACTGCAGAACATTGGAATATGGTTGGTTTAGGAATCTCTAAATCTGTATTAAAACTATCCGATTCGGTTATAAATACCAAAGTGAATAATTCTACCATTAAACACCTGTGTACCACGGGAGGAGCTAATTTCCTTGAAGTTTTGAAAGGTTCAACTAGCTTGGGCGGAATGCTCGATTCTTTGGGATGGAAATCTGCTCCAAGTCCTTCTCACCCTTCGCCACCAGATACAGCTACTTTCTTTTATGCTGGACAAAACACTTGGCGTTATGGCTCAAGAAGCTCAGGAACAATTGATGCGACTCACCTAGAATCGTATTGGAAATTTATGGTGTATAACTCCAATAGATCCAAATACTCGAATGATTTAGCCAATTCCATTCTTAGGTTTATGACCATTCATTATGGGTTTACGTTTAATTGCCCAACTGTGGGAGTAACCGAACAAGAAGTTGCCGAGAACCAAATCAAAATTTACCCAAACCCTGCCTCTGACAACCAACAAATTACCATTGAAAGCTCCAGTAAAATAACTAAAGTCCTTATTTTTGACACACAAGGGAAATTGTGTAAAGCTATTGAAAATAGCTCTTCTTTTTCTTCTTCTAAGTTAGAAAAAGGAATTTATTTGGTGAGGATTGAATTGGAATCTGGGAAGGTTGAGTTTGAGAAGTTGGTTGTTCAATAATTACCTGCCAATTAATTCATTAAACAAATAGTCTTGTAACTTTCAAAAATTATAAATAAAGAAATTTATAAAGCAATAGTCAGACGGACAAATTAAGGCTTAGTTTTTTGATAATTAGATTTGTTTAGCTTTAGTTTAATCTCTTATATAAAACTTGGTATGTTTCATTCTACAGAAATTAGAGTGTTTGAGAAAAAGGAATAACCGAAACTTATCGTATATTTATATGGTGCGTTTCTGATAATATCCGTTATAATTTTAACTAAATATGAAAATCACAACAAAGAATTTTATACATAAAGGCTTAGTCTTTTTATTAATTTTTATTTCACACTCTATGTATGCACAGGATGTGAAAATAGATTCAAAAAAGATGTATAATAATTCATTAAATATTAGTATCGGACCTGGTGGTATCCTTATGTTTTATTTACCCGCTTCAATTTACTATGAAAGAATGTTTCAAGGAAAATTGTTCGGACCAAAAATATCTTCCATTACTGATGTTGGGTTTGGCCTTGAAACGCATTGGGGTGGCGGAGGTTCTTTTTATATGGGACGCTATGGCATTCTAACTGGTAATGGAAAACATCATTTAGAAGCTAAAGTTGGAGCCGTCTATTTCACAGACCTTGGACTAAACCCTTCTTTTGCATTAGGCTATAGGAGTCAGAAACCTCAAAGTCATTTTATTTTCAGAACTGGTGTGGGGTGGCCAGAAGCCCTTTATGTTAGTTGGGGATTTTCTTTTTAACAGATTAATTAATATCCATAACAAAACCTAAACTACATTAAAACGCAGTTTAGCGCCAACCGTTCAGAGTAATCCAAGAAAAAAACACTCGCTTTGCAACCAGAAATAAATAATCCAAGAACAAAATGTTATACCTGCGTGAGGCCTCTGCCTTCCTGTATTTGTAACTACATAAACCGTGTCCAAACCAAGACTCGTTTTGTTATTTTAATGCACCCCAAAGAGTACAAAAAAGAAAGAAATGGAACAGGACGAATGACTCAGCTTCAACTTGAGAATTCCGAAATTATAGTGGGTGTAGATTTTACCAATAACAAACGGGTAAATGAAATACTGGGGAATGAAAACAGCCGTTCGTTTTTATTGTATCCTGGGGAAGATAATTTCAATTTATCAGTAAGAAGTAGTTCAGAGTTTATTCCATTTATGGGTGAAAATCCACATATTTTTATTCTGGATGGCACTTGGCCTTGTGCTCGCAAAATGCTTAAAATGAGCAAAAATCTGCAAGAACTAAAAAGAGTGAGTTTTGATAATGAAATCGTATCAAAATTTCTTTTCAAACAACAACCAGCTCCACTTTGCCTTAGTACTATTGAGTCGGTTTACACAGTACTTAATCTACTTAAAGAAGGAAATTTAGAACATTGCGATACGAAAGATTTCCTGCTTCCTTTTGAAAAAATGGTGGATTATCAAGTAAAATGCATGCTAGATCCAAGTACTCAAAACTACCGACCATATACCAAAAGTGAACTTACTCCTAAGAATCAGTACAAGAAAAATACGCAAAGAAATATTGTTTTTGAATTAGATAAATAACTCTCCATGAATAAAGCCTCTTATACTTTAAAAACAACTACTCTACTAGGGATATTCTTATTTCTAACATCATTTTGTGCTTCTGCGGAAGCTGGCAAAGGAATTTCTGACGAAAGTATCATTCTTGCTCTTGTTGCAGTGGTTATACTTGTAATTAACCAAATATTCTTAACAGTTACCTCCTTAAAAAAAATAATGAAACCTGAGGCAAAATCCTCTATACTGCACTATGTGTCTTTTGTGATTTCCATAGTGATTTTTTCAATTTATATACCAAATGCAGGAACTGGCGGTTTGCCCTTATTCAAGGGGTTTGTTATTCTTCCTTTGGTTTTGGGGGCCATCAGTTTACTAATCACTCTTTTTAATTTGGTGAAAAAGTAAATTAAAAACTTTTAGTTATTGAAAATAAATGGTGTTATTTCTTCAAATAAACCAATCTCATCAGTCTTTTCAATTCATTGTCATCTACATATTTACCAATCTCTTTACTAAATTGTTTTATGTTGGAATAAGGTCTGTATTCGTCAAATTCGTGAGCCATTTTATCTCCTACACCAGGTAAAGCTTTTATGTCTTCTTCAGTTGCAGTGTTCAATTCTACAGGAACAAATACGTAGCTTTCGTAACGAGTTACTTCTGCTTCATCTACATATTTACCAATTTCTTTTCTGAACTGTTTGATGCTTTTGTACGGTCTGTATTCCTCGAACTCATGAGCCATTTTATCTCCCACTCCCGGTATCATTTTAAAATCTGCTTCGGCAGTTGTGTTCAGGTTAAATGGAACAAATAAGTGTTTGTATAATTCTTCTTTATTAACCTCTTCAGTTAATAAAGCATCCAACTCATTCATTGAAACAAACGGACGGTTTGCCATTACTTTGGCTACTAAATCATCAGTAATCCCAGTAAGAGATAATTCATCCTGTGAGGCTAAGTTGGCATTGTAAACAGTTGTGTTTTCAACTGTAACTACTTCTGGAGTTTCTACTTCAGTTGTTGTTGGTTCTGTTGTTACTTCTTTAGTTTCTGATTCACAACTTACTAATGTAAAGGAACATACTGCAACTGCTAGTATTGAGTTTAAAAAATTAATTTTCATTGATTTTGTTTTATGAGTTTTATATACGAATATCCTATTAATGCTAACACAATTAAACTACCAGGCGCCAGGGTTGGTATTGCTCCTGAAAGGCTTTCTACAAATAAATCCCAATTGCTATGACTGGGAGTCATTTCTTGTTCGAACTGAAAATTGACACTGAGATGTAAATATATACCATACATTCCACACATAGCTGTTGCAATCATCAAAAACACGAACAGTTTTTGAATAATTTCGGATTGTTTCAACATCAACACAATCATCATTATGGCCGAAGCAAAAATACACACGAAAGGAATGAACTGCAGCCAATCTTCGAAATGATTGAGCAAGTATAATTCCAGCACAGTTCCCAACATCATAAAGCTGAGAGCAGCTATGATAATGCGTTTTACCGAGAACTTTTCAGTTATGTGAGAGTTGGTTTTCATTCTGACTCAAAATTAAGTATAAATTTTCTATCCCAATTATTTATACATGCATTCCTCCATTTTCCATGGCTTCAATTACTCCCAATGCAGCTCTCTCCCCAGAAATCATTGCAGCATTAAGCGAACCATTTAATTGCGTATCTCCCGCCAAAAATGTAGTGGCAGTCAAACGAGTTTCAGATGGTAACATTTCGTATTGCAAATCAGTTAAGTTAGGCAAAGCCATTGGAATGGTATATTGCTTGATGAATTTGCAAGAATCTATTTTACAATTGGTTTTTAGTTCTTCTTGTACTTTCTCAATCAATTGGTTACTCACCAATCCTTGGCTATCAATTACCGTTACGGATAATAATTGTTTACTTGCTGCAGAAGTAGTTTCCAAACTAGTGTGGTAAAAAATATTATTGATGAGTGAACCTTCTTCTGGAATTAATCCAATTAATTTCTTGGCAATAGCTCTAGTTTCAGTTTCAAAATAGAGCGTTTCGCATGATTTCCATTCAGTAGCTTGGTTATTTAGATTAGCAACTAAAGAACTTGCCTCAGTGGCTATAATCGTGTAATCCGATTTCAAAACCGTTCCATCTTCCAGTTCTATTTCCGTTCCATTTAAAGATTTTACTTTGGTATTGAATTTAAATGTAGTGGATTTTAAATTTTGTTTTAATTGAATAGGAATCGCTTCAATACCCGATTTTGGGATTGCTGCATCTCCTTCTCCAAACATTTTATAAACAAACTCAAACATTCGACTACTGGTGTCTAGATTGGTCTCCAAAAATATTCCGCTAAAAAAAGGAGAGAAAAAATCTGAAATCATTTCCTTACTGAACCCATAACTCTGAAGATAAGCTAAAGTTGTTTGTTCCTTTTCTTCAAAAATAGCTTCGATAGTTTTCTTTTTTAAATAGCTATTTAGTTTCAAAATTTTAAGCTTATCATTAAAGTTTCCTATACCAGAAGTAAGTGTAGAAAACAATAAAGACATGTCTCTTAATGGATCACCAATTACTTTTTGCTTTCCCTTTATAAAAATAGAAGCTCCTGGCAAACACCTTTGTAACTCAAGCGAATCATAATCCAAATACTGTTGAGCTGCAGGATAAGAAGTAAGTAATACTTGAAAACCATGATCCAATTGATAATCTTCAACTACGTCTGTTTTTACTCTTCCTCCTACTCTGTCGGTAGCTTCAATAATTACTGGACTAAATCCTTTATCCTCCAATACTCTTGCCGCAATTAATCCGCTTATTCCTGCTCCAATTATATGTATATTTTGGCTCTTTATCTCCATTTATCTTTTCTTTTACTACTATACAAATATAAAATATGTTCGGGACTGTTTGGTAGTTTATGTACTTAGAAAAACACTTGTAATATTTATACCTCAAAATAATTACTTTGTTTAAAATTCAGTTAGCTTAACTCCCCTATTTTTCTTATTTTTAATAATTCAGAAAACTAAAAGAACTATCATGAAAATTGCAGCTCCCTTTAATCTCCAGAAATGGATAGATGATAACAGAGATTTATTGAAACCACCTGTTGGGAATAAAAATCTGTATGTAGAAGCTGGCGATTTCATTGTAATGATAGTAGGAGGTCCAAACGCTAGAAAGGATTATCATTTTAATGAAACGGAAGAGTTATTTTATCAACTAGAGGGAGATATCCTTGTTACTATACAAGTTGATGGAGAAAAAATAGAACACCCAATAAAAGAGGGAGAAATGTTTTTATTGCCAGGTAATATCCCTCATAACCCTGTTCGATCTGCTAATTCTATAGGGCTTGTAATAGAGCGAGTAAGAAAAGGAACCGACATGAAAGATGGGTTACTTTGGTTTTGTGACAACTGTAATGAAAAATTGCACGAGACTTATTTCTCTCAACAAAATATTGAAACAGATTTTCAATCAAGGTTTAAAGAATTTTATACTTCTGAAGAAAAGAGGACTTGCAACAAGTGTAGTCACGTAATGGAAATTGACGAAAGATTTATATAGTATGGCAATTAAAGCAGAAGACATATTAAGTATTGATATCCACACGCACATCTTGCCAAAGGATATTCCAAATTTTAAAAAGAAATTTGGGTACGGAGGATTTATTCATCTAGATCATCACAAGCCATGTTGTGCTAGGATGATGATGGACGATAAGTTTTTTCGTGAAATAGAGGACAATTGTTGGAGTGCCGAAGCACGTATGACTGAGTGTGATGCTCAGCACATTAATGTACAAGTATTATCTACGGTTCCAGTTATGTTCTCCTATTGGGCTAAACCTCAAGATTGCTTGGATGTATCCATGTTTTTGAACGACCACATTGCAGGTATTGTAGAAAAATACCCAAAACGATTTGTTGGTTTAGGAACTGTTCCTTTGCAAGCTCCAGAAATGGCTATTAAAGAAATTGCAAGGTGTAAAGAAATAGGACTTAAAGGAATTGAAATTGGTTCTCATGTAAACGATTGGAATCTGAATGACGCTAACCTCTTTCCTGTTTTTCAGGCTTGTGAAGAAATGGATATGGCAGTTTTTGTTCACCCTTGGGACATGATGTCTAAAACCAAAATGGAAAAATATTGGTTGCCTTGGTTAGTAGGAATGCCTGCTGAAACGAGTTTAGCAATTTGCTCTATGATTTTCGGAGGAGTATTCGAAAGATTACCAAATCTGCGTGTAGCATTTGCCCATGGTGGAGGTTCTTTCCCAGCTACAATATCAAGAATACAACACGGGTTTGATGTTCGCCCAGATTTATGTGCGATTGATAATAATGTTTCACCTAAGGACTATTTAGGTAAATTCTGGTTAGATTCTTTGGTTCATGACGAACCAAATTTGAAATACATTATGGATTTAATAGGTTCGAACAAAGTGGCTCTTGGTTCTGATTATCCTTTTCCTTTAGGAGAATTACAACCTGGGAAACTAATTAGAGAATTTGATTTGGAACAAAAAACAAAAGAGGATTTACTTCATAAATCTGCCCTTTCTTGGTTGAGTATGAGTAAGTCAGATTTTATCTAACTAAGTTCACATGTCCTGTTAAAATCTTTTGCTTTTGGGTAAGATGACTGTAAGTTACTCTCCAAACGTAAAAATCTATTTGGCTTAAAGTTCCTTTGTAAGTTCCATCCCAATGGTTATCGATATCGTAAGATTCGAAAATCAATTCACCCCATCTATTATAGATTTCTAGATGATAAGTGACTATGTTTTCATACACAGCTCCAAACTTATCATTTACTCCATCACCATTTGGTGTAAACGTATTTGGTAACCAAATAATACCAGCAATTTCTATCGTTACAGAATCGAATGCAGCACATCCATTGGTATCAATTAACTCCATAACATATTCTGTTGTAGATTGAGGCAAAGCTTGGGTAATTCTACAAGTATCACAAGACAAAGTAGAACTTGGAGTCCAGATAATGCTTCCTTGATCACCAGTCGCATTAAGAAAGGCTGATTCTCCTAAATTTATTAACTGGTCTCTTCCTGCATCAACATATCCATCAAGATGTAAATTTACGTTTACCAATGTTGAATCTTTACATCCAAAACCGTCAGTAAAATTAAGTCTATAAGTAGTATTAGCATATGGTTGTACAGTGGTCAATACTTGGATACAATTCTCGATAAGCAACTTTAGATGTAGATCTTACTTCGGATTGCCATTTACTTTTATTATCTCCTATGAAATAATTATAATAAAAAGAAGAGGTATCTAATTTTTGGATTACAACATCTTTGTTCGCATTCAAAAATTTAGTCTTAACAGCATGAGACTTAATTACAGAAGGAACTGTAGCGTTCTTATCATCATGCAATAGTCTAATATAAAATTTTTCGAATAGAGAATAAGTAAAACCATCTTTTTCCAAGAAAAGATTACCATCAGATAATATTTGGTTGTACTCTATCCTTGAATCCCATTGCCCTTTGTTTTCAATAAAAACTTTGTTGGACTGTGAAGAAACAAGATTAGATACAAAAAGGAATAATAATAATAGTTTTTTATTCAAAAAATTCGTTCTCTGTTGTATCGCGTGTTCACGCTACAAAAGAGAGGAAGGTTTCAGAAAAACTAGAGTTTTTAACAATAAGTTGTTTACTTCTTTAAAACCCAGATAGACTTAAAATAAGTGCTCTTAATTTTAGATAAGGTTTCTTTAGCTTCTTTCCTGGAGTTAAAGCTCTGAACAGAAACACGATAAAGACGTCCTTTTTTATCTACTATCTTAGACTCATAGCCTTTATCAGACCATTTTTGAACTAATTTCTCTGCGTTATCTTTCACACTAAAACATCCTATAATTAAATGATATTCACCATTATTAATGATTTTTTTAGGCTCTACATATGTTGAATCAATTAATTCTTTATTATAGGCTACCGAATTTTCTACTACTATATTATCAGCTAAAGGAGTTTGTACAAGTTCCTTTTTGATAATTGTAATAGTATCTAAAACAGATAAGTCAATTTTATTTTCTCTTGGTTGGTAGTAAGTTACACTATTTTGAGAAAAAGGATTTAAAGTAGCCAAATTCAGATTTTTTTGGTCGAAAGCATTATGCTTATTCATCACAAAAAAACATCCTGCCAAAACAGGTACCATAAGTAGAGGAACTAAATTAGCCACTCTTCTTTTCTTTCTTGGCTCTTTACTAGCAGTTGTAATTACAACTTTTTCTGGTTTTCTATCTTTTTTAACAACAGTAACTCGTTCAACTTCTTCTAATTGAATAGCAGTTTTTAATAGTGCCTTCTCAGGCGTTTTTTCAATCTTTAATTGAGACAAACCAAAAGATTCATTTAAAAAATTAGTTGAAGATTGGCGAAACTGAATATTCTTTTCTTTATCAAAAAACAATACTCCTACTTTTTCTACCTCAACTCTCCCGTCCTCATTCAGTTTTAAATAACAATCGTCTTTAAATTGAATCAATAATTGAGTTGCTTCTTCAATACTTAATTCTTGTTTTTCAGCAACTTTAGCTGCCAATAAACCATCATTAAAAACTAGGTGCTTATTAAAAAGCGTTTTTTTTGTTGCTGGATGAAATACTGAAGTAAATTTATTGTAATAAGCTGATTGTTTGCTGGTTATAAAGCCACCAAAATCAGGAACAATTACACAATCGTGACTGTGCAATAATTCTTCAATATGTTTATCAATCTTACTCATCAAAACAAAGTTAATTATTAATCCAGAATTGAAAAGCCAATCCTATTTTAATTTAAATCTTTCATTACTTTCTCCAAATCCTCTGGAGTATCAATTCCTGTTATATCTTCCTCAATTTCTGCCACTTGAATGGTAAAATGATGCGACAACCATCTTAAATTCTCTAAGCTCTCAGCTTTCTCCAACATGGCATATTCAATTTGAATAATTTCGTGAAAATCATCCATATTAAATGCATATATACCAATATGCTTATAAAAATCAGCCTTATCTAACCACTTATTCTCTTCTACTCCTCTTACAAATGGAATAGGATGACGACTAAAATACAGAGCATCTCTAGGCTCTCCATCTCCCTCATTTTCTGTCATCACGAGTTTTACTACATTCTCATTAAAAAGTTCCTCTTTAGTGGTTATTTTTTTTGCTAAAGTTCCTATCTCTGCTTGATCATCTTTCCAAAGAATCTCAACCACTTTATTAATATGATCAGGAGAAATAAACGGCTCATCTCCCTGAATATTTACTACTATATCAAAAAACTCATCCTTGTCTTCAAATTTTTCAACCACTTCTCCACATCTTTCTGTTCCAGATTGGTGTGTATCCATAGTAATCATGGCGTTCCCTCCAAAATCAAGAACATGATCGTAAATTCGTTTATCATCAGTAGCCACTACTATTTTGGTTAATCTATTAGCCTTGGCACATTGTTCGTACACTCTTTGTATCATTGATTTTCCTGCAATATCAACCAATGGTTTACCCGGAAAACGTGTAGATTCATACCTAGATGGAATTACTCCTAAAACTTTTTTCATATGACTAAACTAAATTATTTTAAACACTTTTTATACATCCCAACTGTTTTCTCTAAACCATAATATAACGAATCGGAAATTAATGCATGACCAATTGAAACTTCCAATAAACCCTCTATATTTTGCTTAAAAAAAGCCAAATTATCTAAATTTAAATCATGACCAGCATTTAATCCAACTCCCATTTCAGTAGCAATTTTTGCTGCCTCAATAAAAGGTAAAATTGCTTTTTCCTTATCAGAAAATCCAGAAGCATAAGCCTCAGTATAAAGCTCAATTCTATCTACATCAATATACTGAATTTCTTCTACTTCCTTAGCGCTTGGATTCATAAAAACAGATGTTCTTATTCCTGCTTTTTTAAACTCTCCTAATACTTCATTCAATAAACTCTTATTTCCCAAAACATTCCAACCTGCATTGGATGTTAACACGTGAGGTGGATCCGGGACTAAAGTTACTTGGTGTGGTTTTACATCAAGTACCAATTTCATGAAATTTTCATTCGGATATCCTTCAATATTCAACTCCGTATCTATAGATTTCGATAACTTATAAACATCCTTATAAGTGATATGTCTTTCATCTGGACGAGGATGAACAGTGATACCTTCGGCACCAAATTTTTCAATATCTAAAGCAACATTCAATAAATTGGGAACGTTAGTACCTCGTGCGTTCCTTAATGTTGCAATTTTATTTACGTTTACACTTAATTTTGTCATATTTTTGTAAGTATTAAGGTTCAAATTTATAGATTTACGCCAAAGTAATCGTGATTTTTAGGAATTACCTTAACAATAAATATAATTAATATTAAATGATCGCTTCTCAACTCATAGTGGACTTGTTGCCACCAATTAAACCATCTGAGTCATGCCAAAAGGCAATGCTTTGGATGAGTGAGTTTAAAGTAGCCCATTTACCTGTTGTTTCTGTCAACAAATATCTTGGAATAATTACCGAAGAAGATTTATTAGACAATAATTCTCAGGAACTTTCTATAGCAGAAAGCAAAATACACTTATCAGATATCTTTGTTTACGAATATCAACATATTTTTGAGGTTATGCGTATTATGTCTGAAAACAATCTAACTGTAATTCCTATTTTGGATGTTAAAGAAAACTATATAGGAGCTACTACTTTATCGCATTTAATGACTTTAACTGCCAACACTACTTCAATAAAAGAACCAGGTGGTGTAATAGTTTTAAGTGTAAACTCCAAAGATTACTCTTTGGCTCAAATTGCACAAATAGTAGAAAGCAATAATGCCAGAATATTAAGTTCGTATGTAACTTCATCTGATGACACAACAGAAATAGAAGTGACTATTAAAATTAATAAAATTGAATTAGGAGCAATTCTACAGACTTTTAATCGATATGACTATACTGTTATCAATACATTTCAAAGAAAAGATGATTTTGATGATTTACAAAACAGATACGATCACTTAATGGATATGCTCGATTTATAATACTTATATGAAACAACTAATTTTACTTTTTTTCATTTCACTTAGTTACTTGAGTTTTTCTCAAGCAGCTAACAATGACTGTGGATCTGCCACTGAAATATGTGATAGTCAACCTAAAACAGGATCAACTAATGGTGCTACATCAAGTGTTTGTGCTACCTGTTCAGATGGAGCTACAGTTGTTGGTTCAGCATGTTTTGATATGCATAAAACAGTTTGGTTTCAATTTACAACTACTGGGGCTGGAGCAGCCAACATAGCAGTATCTGGAATTAATTGTACAGCAGGTTTTAATGGAGTTAGTGGAATTGTGTATAATGCAACCACTCCATGTAACTCGGCTACTTACACAGCTGTCTCTAACTGTGTTGCTAACTCTACTGTAGACTTCACTTTAAATGCTGCTGGCTTAATAGCTGGAAGAACATACTACGTATTAATTGGTTCTGATGTGGTAAGTGAATGTGGATTTGATATTGAAGTAACAGGGCCTGCCGTAATGGTAGCAACTCCTACAATTGTCATTTCTAATGATGCTGGCACAACAATAGTTTGTCCAGAAGATGTAGTTAATTTTTTCGCTAACACCATAAACTGTACAAATCCAGTTGTAGATTGGTATGTAGATGGAGGATATACAGCTACAACAAGAAATGGAGACCCTTTTTCTAGAGATTATTTTGTTGATGGATCTACTGTAAATGCAATTGTAAATTGTGATTGCGGACCATTCTCTATTTCTAATATATTAACAGTTAATGTTCATCCATATATCACAGTAGATGCTGGACCATATACTAATATACCTTTTGGAGCTTCTACAAAATTATTTGGAACTGGAGGTGTAACTTACTCATGGGCTCCTATTGAGACTTTAAATGATCCTAATATTCAAAACCCTACTGCTACTCCATTATCTACCACAACATATTTCATGACTGCTACTTCACCAGAAGGTTGTAATTTTTATTCTGAAGTAATTGTAAATGTTTTGGACTCAGTTTTTATTCCTAACGTATTTACACCAAATTCTGATGGAGTAAATGATACTTGGGAAATTAAACTCATTGATTTGTATCCTAAAGCAGAAATCACAGTATTTGATAGATGGGGACAAGTTGTTTTTAAAACAATTGGATACCCAACTTCGGCAAGATGGGACGGAACATTTAACGGAAAACAATTACCTGCTTCTACTTATTACTACACAGTAAGTTTAAGTATAGACTCAGAAGCAGAAAGAATTAGGACTGGTTATGTGACCATTATATATTAAGCAATGAAAAAAATTATTCTACTTATTTTTATTACTGTTGGTTTTTGTTCTTTTTCACAACAAGTCCCTCAGTTTTCGCATTATTTATTAAATCAATTTGCGTTTAATCCTGCTGTAGCCGGAAGTAAAGATTGTTTTGATGTAACTCTTGGTCACAGAACACAATGGAGTGGTTTTGAGGGAGCACCCGTTACTACTTTTGGTAGTTTTAATACGACTCTTTCTCAAGATAAATTTGGATTAGGTTACAAACACGCAGTTGGTGTTGTTGTATTAATAGATTCGTACGGACCATTTAGTAGAGCAAAATTAAAAGCTGCTTATGCATACCATTTACCAGTGAGTAAAAAAACACTTTTATCCATGGGAATGTTTTTTGGGATAGAACAAATAAGTTTTGACGCAAGCGAATTGGAAGCAATTAACTTTAATGATGATGCGATAAATAACTCTCAAAGAGCAACTATTTTCCCTGAGTTTACTCCAGGAGTTATGCTACAATCCAAAAAATGGTTTGCTGGTGCAACATTGCAACAAACGATTGGTGGACCAAAAAAAGTAATTGGTACTGATGAAACAAGGTTCTCGAGACATGCAACACTACTTGGTGGTTTAAACCTTAATTTAACTGATGATTGGTCTTTCATCCCTTCTACTATGCTTAAGTTTACAAGAGGTACACCTTGGGCTATTGACGTTAATGCTATGTTCGATTACAAAAATAAATTCTCAGCAGGAATTGGATATAGAAATACTGATGCAGCAATGGCTTTAGTAAGTTTTAATGTTTTTGATTATTTTAAGCTTGGTTATGCTTTCGATTACACTGTATCTAAAATCAGATTCGGAAGTTCCAATACTCACGAAGTTACACTGAGCATTAATCCATGTGGATTTAATGAAGATCCAAAATACGGTTGTCCTACTTTTAACTAAGTAAGTTCCCCGGATTTCTAATCTCAGATTATTCCTTATATTTATCTTATCAATGGATTTTGGTTTCCCCAATAAAATCCCAATTAAGTTATTATGAAAAAAGGAATTCTATTCTTACTTGTTATATTTTCTTTCAGCTATTTAAACGCTCAGCAGACTCAAACGATAAGAGGAAAAATATTAGACAAAGATACTTACTCACCAATTATTGGAGCAACTGTTATTGTAATCACAGAAACTGAAAAAATGCTTGGTGCTTCAACCGATTTGGATGGTAACTACCGAATTGAAGGAGTAAGCCTTGGAAGGCACGAAGTAAAAATATCTTACATAGGTTATTACGAACAGATTATTCCGGTAATAGTAAATATTGGTAAAGAAATAATTCTGGATGTAAAAATTGAGGAGGCCTTCACTTCTATTGATGTAGTAGAAGTAACAGCTGATGAAAATGGAGGAGTGAAAAATGACATGGCTCTTGCAAGTGTAACCAGTTTCTCGGTAGAGGAAACAGATAAATATGCTGGTAGTAGAGGAGATCCTGCGCGAATGGCTTCGAACTTTGCTGGAGTGCAAGGTGCTGATGATTCTCGAAATGATATTATTGTGAGAGGAAATTCACCTTTGGGTGTTCTTTGGAGAGTTGAGGGAATTGACATTCCTAATCCAAATCACTTTGCTATTGCAGGAACCTCGGGAGGTCCAGTTTCTATTTTGAATAATAAGATGATGGCTAATTCAGATTTTTTTACTGCTGCTTTTCCTGCTGAATATGGAAACAGTACAGCAGGAATTTTTGATTTAAAATTCAGAAACGGGAACAATGAAAAACATGAGTTTACAGGGCAATTTGGTTTCCTTGGAACCGAAATAATGGCTGAAGGTCCTTTGAATAAAAAGACTGGCTCTTCTTATTTAATAGCCTATAGATATTCGACTTTAGCAATATTTGGTGGATTAGGAATTAATGTAGGAACTGATGCGATTCCATCTTATCAAGATTTATCTTTCAAACTTAATTTTCCTCAAAAAAACGGAAGCTCACTTTCGCTTTTTGCAATTTCTGGAATGAGTGATATTGACATTGTATTTAGTGATGAAGAAAAACCAAGTGAAGACATAAATATTTACGGAGAGAATGACCGTGACCAATACTTTAACACAGCTATGGCTGTTGTTGGCTTAACGTATTTGAAACCCATGAAAAACAATGCTTTTAGCAAAACCACCATTGCAGGTTCGGTTCAACAACAAACCGCTACTCACAATTACTTTACAAGAACAATTGATACGGAGGGATTGTATGATTTAACTGACATTTACACTATTTTGGATTATAAATTTAGAGAGTATAAATATTCCCTATCTACTTTTATTAATAAAAAACTAAGCAACCAAACTGTACTTAAATATGGAATAAATGCTGATTTATTTATGTACGATTTTCATGACAGTGTGTATTTAGATCAAAATACCCCAAGAGAATGGGATGTTAGATGGGATTATAATGGAACGGCACTTTTGGTTCAACCGTACATCCAATTAAAACATAAATTTAGCGAACGATTTGTTATGAATGCGGGATTACACGCACAGGCATTTACTCAATCTAAAAGTATTTCGCTTATTGAACCAAGAATTAGTGCAAGGTTTAATATTGATGAAAAACAATTATTGAATGCCGGAGTTGGACTTCATAGCCAAACACAACCTTCATACACCTACTTTTATCAAGTTCCTTCGGGGAATGATAACGAAGAGGTTTTGCATAACCAAGAAATGGATTTTACTAAAAGTTTTCATTCTGTAATTGGTTATTCTAATGCTATTTCGCAAAAGACTTCTCTGAAATCAGAAGTGTATTATCAGTACCTGTATGATATTCCTGTGGAGGTTATGCCTTCTTCTTTTTCTATGGTAAATCAAGGTTCTGGATTCTCGCGATTCTTCCCAGATTCATTACAAAATACTGGAACAGGAACAAACTATGGAATTGAATTAACAGTAAAGCATGCATTTGACAAAACATTCTTTATGATGCTAACTGGAGCTGTTTATGATAGTAAATACGAAGGTAGTGACGGTATTGAGAGAAACACTGATTACAATGGGAACTACTCAGCTAATTTATTAATTGGGAAAGAGTTTAAACTATCCCAAAAAGCAACTTTGTTAATTGGAACAAACGTAACTTGGGCTGGTGGAAGAAGATATGGATTTGTAGATACCTCAGCATCTGCAATTGCTCGTGAAGTTATTTTCTTGGATGAAGGCTATAATGAATTAAGATTTCAGGATTATTTTAGAGCAGATTTAAAAGTAAATTTCAGATTAAATACCAAGAAACTTACTCATGAAATTGGATTGGATTTAGTAAACGTTTTTGGAATAGAAAACTTATTAGCGGTAACTTACACTCCACCAACAATTGAGAATCCATCTGGACTAACAACTTCAAATCAGCTTGGGTTTTTACCTATTTTTTATTACCGTGTAGACTTTTAATATGGCAAAACCAATTCAATATAAACCTTTAGTTTATCCTGCTAAAATAATTTTGGCTTGGGGCGAAGCAATTATAGGAAATCGTGAAATTCGCGATTGGCTTGCAAAAAATGGCTATCCAGAATTGTACACTTTTGTTTTTGCATTAAACCTTAAAGATGATGCCCGTGAATGGCTTACCAAAAATAAATTTCCTCATTTACTAGCTTTAATACAAGGGGTAGAAGGAAACCCAAATGCGCTTATTTGGCTAAAAATGAATGGGTTTGAAACTCTTTGGCATATTGCCAAAGCAGGTGATGGAGATGGAGAATCGTTAGGTTGGCTGCAACTTAACCAAAGAGATTTTGCTCACCTAGCTTTAAAAATGAAAGAGCGAAAAGATCAAATTCAAATGGATAATGATGATGTGCACAAGATGAGTGCGGAATAAGGACTAGCTCCTCCTCCCAATAAACAAAATAGAATCGTCTGCTTCAAATTCTTTGTATAATTCAATTGAAAGAATTTCGAACTCATTTTGGAATAATTCTTCTACCTCTTTTATTGTGTGGTAGTTTACAAAAAGACCTTTAAACACTTCGGAGCTTTCGCCTTTCCAGAAAGAATGACAAACAACTCCATTTGGATTTAAGATTTCAGCTTGTTTATTAACAGATGAAATAAGTTGCTCATCCGTTAAGTGATGTAGCACTTTGTTGGAATATATTCCATCAAATTTTAAATCAGTTTCAAGCGTATCAGCTTCTAGCTTCTAGCTTCAAGAAATTTCCTATTGAATATTTATTCTGTAAATAAGAGATAAATTCCTCTGAGTTATCGGAACCAATAACTTTGTAATCAGGATTTTTACTCAATATTTCCAAGTCTTTTCCTGGGCCAGAACCAATTTCTAAAACTGTAGCTTTTGATGTTAAATGTTTTGTGAATTTATCAATCAATACTTTTCCATCAAATCCTTCAGCAGATTTAACATACTGCTCTACCGATTCTTTGGTTTTATAAAATTCACCCATACCCTTAGTTTATAAACTCCAGTACTCGATATCTTTTATTTCATCTTTCATTATTCCTTTTACATCCACAAAAACTCCTTTTCCTTCGTGTAAAAATCTTTTGAAATATGCCTCATCCAAATTAACGTAATCGGCATGGTTAACTGCTAAAATAATAGCGTCATATTTCCCTGTTGGCTCATCTACCAATCCAAATGCATACTCGTGCATAAGCTCTTCTGAACTTGCGTGTGGATCAACTACCTCAACATTACAAGAAAACGACTCTAACTCCCTAATAACGTCTACTACCTTCGAGTTTCTGATATCAGATACATTTTCTTTGAAGGTCGCTCCCATTACAAGTACTCTTGCATCCATAATGTTGGTTCCTTGGTTCAATATTTTCTTTACGGTTTGTTTACCAATATAGAATCCCATAGAATCATTCACGTACCTTCCTGAGTTAATTACTTTGGCGTGATAACCTGTTTTCTTTGCTTTGTGAGTTAAATAATATGGATCTACTCCAATACAATGTCCTCCAACTAGTCCTGGTTTGAAATTTAAGAAATTCCATTTTGTCCCAGCTGCTTCTAAAACATCATAGGTGTTAATTCCTACTCTATTAAATATGATTGAAAGCTCATTTATCAAAGCGATATTTACATCTCTTTGTGTGTTTTCGATAATTTTTGCTGCTTCGGCTACTTTAATTGAGGCCGCTCTATGAACTCCTGCATCTACAACTAACTCATAAGTTTTCGCTACTTCCTCCAGTGCTTCTGGGCTACAAGCTGAAGCTACTTTTACAATTGTGCTTAGCGTATGTACCTTATCTCCCGGATTAATTCTTTCTGGTGAGTAACCTACTTTAAAATCTTCTTTCCATTTAAGCCCAGAAACTTCTTCCAAAACTGGAATACAATCGTCCTCTGTACAACCAGGGTAAACAGTAGATTCGTAAACAATATAATCGCCTTTTGACATAACTTGAGCAACAGTTTTACTTGCTCCAAGTAATGGAGATAAATCTGGTAAATTACTTTCGTCAATTGGAGTTGGTACTGCAATTACATAAAATGACGCAGATTTCAAATCATCTAAATTGGCTGTAAAAGTAATATCAGCTCCTTCAAAATCAGATGCTTCTAATTCTTTACTAGGATCAATGTTATTCTTCATCAACTCTACCCTTTCGGCATTGATATCGAATCCAATTACTTTTATTTTTTTTGCAAATTCAAGTGCAATTGGCAATCCTACATATCCTAAACCTATTACAGCAAGTGTAGCTTCTTTATTTACTAGCTTATCGTATATTTTACTCATTTATTATAGTCTTTAATCCTTTATCATCGTTCTTTAGTTTTCAAATTTACACATTTTCAAACTAAACGAATTTAGTATCCTTGCTCGTCTCTTACTTTATAAATTCTTTCAATAATATCTACCACTTTCATTCCTTCAAGAGCATTAGTAGTTGTTGTAGCGTCTCCGTTTAACGTATCTACTACATTCTCTATTATGTAATTGTGATTAGCTGCCGATCCTTTGTAAGGTCCGTAATCATTGGCAGGGTTACTTGGTGGTAATACTGGCATTTCATATCCATCAATATGGCAGTATTCTACTTCATTCATGTACTGACCTCCAACTTTCACACTTCCTTTGCTTCCAATAATGGTAAGGCTACTTTCAAGGTTTTTATCCCAAACAGCTGTAGAATAATTCAATACACCCATTCCTCCTTTTATAAAATCAAAAGACACAATTCCTGAATCCTCAAAAGCTGTAGAATTCTTGTGTGTAAAGTCTTTAAAGTTTCCTTTGATATTATCAATATCTCCACACAACCAATACATAATATCGATAAAGTGAGAAAATTGAGTAAACAAAGTTCCTCCATCTAAATCTGGAGTTCCTTTCCACCCTCCTTTTTTATAATATCTATCGTCACGGTTCCAGTAGCAATTCAATTGCACCATATGGATATCACCCAACAATTTGTTTTCGACTATTTCTTTTAACCAAGCAGATGGTGGCGAGTACCTATTTTGCATTACACAGAACACTTGTTTGTTCTTTTTAAGTGCCAAGTGCATAATATCTTCGCAATCTGCCTTAGAAAGTCCCATTGGCTTTTCGCACACAATGTGTTTATTTGCCTCTAGAGCCAATAAACTGTGTGATGCGTGAATTCCATTTGGTGTACTAACAGTAAGCACATCAAACTCTACATCACTTGCTAATAATTCTTCAATAGAATTGAAAAATGGCACTTCAAAATGATCTATTGCTAAATCTTCTTTTGGTCTAACATCACACAAAGCTGCAAGTTCAGCACCTTCGTTTCTTGATATCATTTCGGCATGTCGTTTCCCGATATGTCCGTTTCCTACAACTGCAAATTTTATTTTACTCATAGTTGGTTAACTTGATTGTTTTCTAATTTATATTCTTGATTGGACTCTGGGCAAATACCTATTCCGTTTTTGTTAAAACTTAAACGGTGGCCATATTCGCTAACCCATCCTAATTGTTTTGCAGGATTCCCTACCCACAAACTGAATGCAGGAATTTCCTTGGTTACAACTGCTCCAGCTCCAATAAAAGCGTATTCGCCAATATCATTACCACAAACTATAGTTGCATTTGCTCCAATAGATGCTCCTTTTTTAACTCTTGTTTTTAAATATTCTTCCTTTCTAATTATTGCACTTCTTGGGTTTATCACATTGGTAAAAACCATTGAAGGTCCAAGAAAAACATCATCCTCACAAATTACTCCAGTGTAGATAGAAACATTGTTCTGAACCTTTACATTATTACCTAAAATAACATCAGGAGAGATAACAACATTTTGTCCAATATTACACTTCTCTCCTATTTTGCAATTAGGCATTATATGAGAAAAATGCCATATTTTGGTTCCAGTTCCAATTACAGAACCTTCATCAATCACAGCAGTTTCATGAGAAAAATAGTCGCTCATTATTTTTTTATTAGTTTAGAAACAGATCTTTTATCTCCAGCCTGTATCATCATGTAATACAATCCAGAAGAACATTCAGTAATATCTAGCTCTACTGCACTTAATCCATCTATGTTTTGGCTAAGTATCTGTTTCCCTAGTTCATCATACAAAGTTAACGATCCTTTTGCAATTGGCTCTTCAAATTTCAATTTCACTTGTCCTTCAGTTGGATTAGGATAAACTACAACTTGTAATTTATCTTCTTCTAACACCTCTAAACTTGCAGTAGGGTTAAAACGAACAGTATACTGAAACTTATATGTTACAGATGTATCGTTATTTGCATTTACAGCATAAACCTTAAAATACATTTTAGTTCCAACAGGATAATTAGGTATCGGAGAACTTGATACATAAGTACTATCCATTGTATTTACCATTCCTATTCTATTAGAAAAAGACAAGTCGTTAGCAGACCATTTAATAAAAACAGCCGTTAAAGCTGAGCTACTAGAAATAATTGAGTTTACATGTTGATCAATACTTTCTTTAGGTTGATCCAAAGTTGGTTGATCCGTAATCCAAGACTTAACAATAGCTGGATAATTTTCTCTACCTACTAAAGTATATTCCCATAAACCTCTTCCCCATATTGCTGCTCTTAATGTATTAGATCCATTCATAACTTCTAGCTCTTTAATAGTAGAGTTTGGTAGTCCTGGATTGTATAAAGTCCAAACAGTATCAGACATTTTTTTTGTAAAAACTCCTATCTCAGCTCCTAAATATAAATTAGATTCATTAGTATGATCTACAACTATATTTCTTATTGGCATATCAAAAAGATTATATGTTATATTACTCCAAGAAGAACCTCCGTCTGTTGTCATAAACACCTTATTTCCATCATTTTGATAAGTATTGTATGTAACAAAAAAGTTGTCATCATCTTTAGGATTAAAAGCAATATCAGTAATAGTTGAACTTGGTAATGGTGACGTGAATATATTTGTCCAAGTGACACCACCATCTATCGATTTTCTTATTGCTGAACCTCTTGCTATTACCATAATATCAGAATTATTTTCTGCAATGGCAGCTTCTGCGATAGTGTTTCCCGCTAAAGGGCTTCCTACAAAGCTCCAGTTACCTCCAAACTGATCACTAACATAAACGTCTTTTGCAAAATTGAATACTTGCATTTGATCATTAGGATTGTAAGCTAAAGGCGCTTCCCAAGCTCCGTTTCCAGAACCATTTTGACCAGAAGGGTGAGCAGAACCTTGAGTTAATCCACCATCAGTTGTTTTTCTTCTAGTCCCATATTGAACACTCCCCATCATGTAATCATCATTTAAAGGGTGAATGATTCCTTCCATTCCATCTGCTCCATAAAACTCAATCCATGATTCCTTATGCTTAATACTAGTACCATTATCCTGAGAACCACTAATAGTCCTGTAATGATTTGATTGACTAGCCCCTAAACTATAATTCTCCCTTATTCCTAATCCATCACTAATTACAACCCATGTTGCTCCATTATCTGAACTTTTAGCAAACAAACCATCTGTACCAACATAATAAACTCCATTTACACATTTTGCTGGGTGTAAATCTGCATGAATATAACTTCCTCCCGTATGCAATCTTGTGTCATAATTTCCTGGACCGTGATTTGAACTACCTAAACTCCACCAAGTAACTTGATTTGAAGTTCTTCCTCCATCTGTAGATGTTACTACATCTACATAACCATAAACCATTTTGGATGTATCTTGATCGTTTACAGCAAATCCAAGACATGACTCTGGTGGATTACTCATAAAAGTAAAGTCAACTCCTTTGTTTTTAGAAGTAAATATTCCGCTTGTTGAAGCAAAAAATACACAATCACTACAATCTGGACTTATAGATAAATATCCATTACTTCCATTGTTTCCGACTATCGTGTTAGAACCAGTAAAAGTTAAACCGTTATTCAAAGAATAAAAAATCTTATTTCTATTTGTAAATCCACTACCATTTGTTACATACATGATATTATTATCAGTTGGGTGAAAATCTATTTCAAATATAAGACCTGAAGAAATAACTTTTGTCCATGTAGCTAAATTATCCGAAGACCTATAAAGTCCCGAGGTTGTACCAATATAAATTAAATTCGGAATTCTTGGATGATAAGCAACTTGATAAACTCTGAAATTACTCCCTAATCCACCTAACCCAACAGTTATTGGGTTAAAATTAGAAAGACCCCAAGAGTTCCCTCCATCAACAGAACGATAAATTCCGTGAGAGTAATTATTAGCTCCATTTTGCACTCCAATTAGTATTGAATCCGCATTTGTAGGGGAAGCAGAAATAGTTCCAACTCCACTTGCAACAAGTGTATCTGTTGATCCTCCTGTCCAAGAAGTTCCTCCATTTGTAGATTTCCAGAAACCTCCACTTCGAGAACCCACATACATGATTTGAGGATTTGTTCTGTGAATGTAAGAAGTTACGATTCGTCCCAATCCTGCTGAATAATGTCCAGTAATACTATCCAAATCGTAAGGTCCTAAATCAACCCAACTTCCATTGTGTAACGATCTATTAGCCCTATTTTCTTGCTCTTTGTAAATTCTTCGGTAAGCTTTTGCCACCAAATAAGGGTCAACATTATCTCTTCTTCCTGTTGGTGCATACTTACTTTCTTCTTCGTTTTTCCATCTTTGGTATCCTTTGTAACCAGATCCTTTCCCCTTACTATGTGTTTCGAAATAAGCGTCAGCCTCTTTACAAACATCATAAAAATTGACCAAAGGGTCTTTCATCATTTCTTTATATTTCTTTTGTGCAGTAGCACTTAAAGAGATAATAAAAGTGAAAGCAATTAGAGTTAAAAATTTTGTAAAATTCATTTATTAGTTATTTAATGTATTTATCGAAGCTATAATGATCAACTTCGGAAAGTTCGTTTTTAGACAAAGATTTAAAAAAATCATAAGTAAGTTGAAGTCCTTCTTCTCTATTTACTTTTGGTTCCCAGTTTAATATCGCTTTAGCTTTTGTAATGTCTGGTCTTCTCTTTTTAGGGTCGTTTTCAGGTAAATCTTTATAAATTACCTTTTGTGATGTACCTGTAAGTTTTATAATTTCTTCTGCAAATTCGCCAATTGTAATTTCATCAGGATTACCAACATTAACTGGCTCCGCATAATCGGAATGTAATAATCTACAAATCCCTTCTACCAAATCATCTACATAACAAAAAGAACGTGTTTGGCTTCCATCACCAAAAACTGTTAAGTCTTCTCCTCTAAGTGCTTGACCAATAAAAGCAGGTAAAACTCTTCCGTCATTTAATCTCATTCTTGGACCGTAAGTATTAAAAATCCTTACAATACGAGTTTCAACTTTGTGAAATCTATGGTAAGCCATTGTGATCGCTTCCTGAAATCTTTTAGCTTCATCATATACGCCTCTTGGACCAATAGGATTAACATTCCCCCAATATTCTTCTGTTTGCGGATGCACTTCTGGATCTCCATAAACCTCAGATGTACTAGCGATAAGCATTCTGGCATTTTTTGCTTTTGCTAACCCTAGTAGATTATGAGTTCCTAGCGAACCAACTTTAAGAGTTTGGATAGGAATTTTTAAATAATCAATCGGACTTGCTGGCGAAGCAAAGTGAAGTATATAGTCCAACTCTCCAGATACGTGTATGTAATTGGAGATATCATGATTATGAAATTCAAAATGCTCTAAAGGAAATAAATGCTCTATATTCTTTAATCTTCCTGTGATTAGATTATCCATGGCTATAACATGATATCCATCTTTAATGAACCTATCACACAAGTGAGAACCTAAAAAACCTGCTGCTCCTGTTATTAAAACTCTTTTCATCTATTTTCTTTAGTTTATTGTTTCTCTACCAATACTTTGGTATCTCATTCCCAGTTTTTTCATATCTTCTAAATCATAAAGATTTCTTCCGTCAAAAATAACATTGTCATTCAATAATTCTTTTACTTTAGCAAAATCAGGAGTTCTAAATACCTGCCATTCAGTAGCAATAATCAAAAAATCAGAATTTTCTAGAGCCTCATATTGATTATTACAGAAGGTAATTTTACTTCCATAAACTGCTTCTACATTCTCCATAGCTTCTGGATCAAATGCTTTAATAGTACATCCTAGCTCCAATAAAGCATCAATGATATACAATGCTGGTGCCTCTCTGATGTCGTCTGTATCAGGTTTAAATGCTAATCCCCATAGAGCAATAGATTTTCCAGCTAAACTTTCACCATAAAAGCTTTTAATTTTATCTACTATGATAAGCTTCTGTCTTTCGTTTACTTCAATTACAGAATTAATAATCTTAAAATCATATCCATTATCTGCTCCCGACTTCAGTAGAGCTTGAACATCTTTTGGGAAACAACTCCCTCCATATCCAATTCCTGGAAATAAAAATCTATTCCCAATTCTTGCATCAGATCCAATTCCTTTTCTTACCATATCAACATCAGCACCTACGATTTCGCAAAAATTTGCAATTTCGTTCATGAATGTAATTTTGGTAGCCAAAAATGAATTAGCAGCATACTTTGTAAGCTCAGCAGATTTTTCATCCATAAAATATATTGGATTTCCCTGACGGACAAATGGCTTGTAAAGTTCTTCTAATATTTTTCTTGCTTTAGCAGATTCTGTTCCAATTACTACTCTATCTGGTTTTAAAAAATCACTTACAGCAAATCCTTCTCTTAAAAACTCTGGATTTGAAACTACATCAAAACTAACAGTAGTGTTTTTAGCTATTGCTTCTTTAACCAACTCAGCTGTACCTACTGGCACAGTACTTTTATCAATTATTACTTTATAGTCTTTAATTGTTTTTCCTAAATGATCAGCAACACCAAGAATGTATGATAAATCTGCCGAACCATCTTCTCCTGGAGGAGTTGGCAATGCTAAAAAAATGATTTCAGCATTTTCTATTGCAGAATCAATATCAGTAGAAAATTTTAATCTTCCTTGCTTTTGATTTCTTTCGAATAAAACATCTAATTGAGGCTCATAAATTGGAACTTCTCCATTTATCATCCTTTCAACTTTATTCTCGTCTATATCTACACAAACTACATTATTACCTGTTTCGGCAAAACATGTTCCTGTTACTAAACCTACATAACCAGTACCTATTACTGCTATATTCTTCATTGTATATTTATTTAAATTCTTTAACTGTTTTAGTTATATAAATCAGTTCTTCTTCTGTTAGTTCGGTATGCATTGGAAGTGAGATTACCGATTTACACAAATCAATAGTATTTTCAAAATCACTGTCCTTGTATAAACTAGCATCAGAATAAGCTTTTTGATGGTGCAATGGAACAGGATAATATATCATTGCTGGAACTCCCTTGCCTGATAAAAAGCTTCTTAGTTCATCTCTATCAACACCTTTAGTTTTTAAAGTATATTGGTGGAAAACATGAGTTGATTTAGGATCTCTGAATGGAGTTTCTAACCATTCTACATCAGAAAAAGCATTGTCATAAAAATCTGCAGCTATATTTCTGTTTTTAATATATGTGTCTAAATGAGGAAGTTTTGCTCTTAAAACGGTAGCTTGAATACTATCTAACCTAGAATTGACACCAACTTTATCGTGGTAATACTGTTTACTTTGACCATGATTAGCAATCATTTTTGCTGCTACAGCTAGCTCATCATTATTTGTGAAAATCGCTCCACCATCCCCATAACAACCAAGGTTTTTAGAAGGAAAAAACGAAGTTGTACCAAAATCTCCAATAGCACCAACAGTTTCAGTTGTTCCATCAGAAAAAGTATACTTAGCCCCTATTGCTTGTGCTGTATCTTCAATCACAAACAAATTATGCTCTTTAGCAATTTTCATCACCTCTTCCATATTAGCTGATTGTCCATACAAATGAACTGGCACAATTGCTTTAGTTCTTGGCGTAATAGCGTTTCTTATCGCATCAGGATTTATGTTAAAAGTTTTTGGATCGGCTTCGACTAATATTGGTTTAAGATTAAGTAAACCTATTACTTCGACAGTAGCCACATATGTAAAATTAGCAGTTATCACTTCATCTCCTGGCTTTAAGCCTAAGGCCATCATTGCTATTTGCAGAGCATCTGTTCCATTTGCACAAGGAATTACATGCTTCACATTTAGATATTGCTCCAATTCTTGTTTGAATGAAGCTACTTCTGGACCATTAATATACTTAGAAGAGCGAACTACTTCTAAAATAGAATTGTCTATTTGTTCTTTTATTTTTTCGTATTGACCTAAAAGATCAACCATTTGAATGTTTTCCATACAGGCAAAATTATAAGAGACAAATATACTTAATTAATTCAACATCATTTAGCTTAAAATTAGAGTGTTTAAGCTAATTTTTAACAAGAAAAAATTATTTTGATTTTTGATTTTTCTTAGATGGAAAAATCAGACTAATTGTAACTCCTACTGCAATTAATATTGCCAAGCCATGCATAACAAGGTCAAGCCAATCCATAAGTTTCATTTCAACTGCACCTCCTATAACCCAATTAATTTTACCAAATAAATGAGGCTCGTTTAAAGGAGAGAATCCTAGAAAAAATCCTGCAATTATGAATAAATATTTACTTTCCTTTTTCATTACTTTACAGAAGGAAGATTATTATTTTTCCACGCTCCAAAACCACCAAGCATATTGTACATGGTATTAAAGCCTTTACCAGTTAATTTTGACATAGCTTTTGATGAACGACCTCCAGATGCACAATGAATTAATAAGGTTTTAGATTTATTTAATTCCAGAACATCATCCATAAAATTAGTTGAGAAAAAATCGATATTAACTGCATCCTCAAGGTGTCCAGCATTGTATTCATCTGCTGTCCTTACATCTAAAATAATTGAATTTTCACTTATTAATTTTTGAAATTCTAGCACAGATATATCTTTAGCAATTTGCTCATTTACTGAAATAGTGCTGTCGACTTTTTCAACTTCTTCATTTAGTTGGCAAGACATAACTACCAAAACTAATGTAATACATACCGAAAGAGATTTAACTATTTTCATTATTTTGTTTTTTTATATTTAATAAACATGTTAGCCCAAATTATTTTAGACAAATCATAGATAAAAGGCCCCAACAAAACCATTGCAATACCAATCATCAAGATATAGATAAAGGTTGTAGGATTAGGATAGAGCCAATATGTAAGTAAAAAAACTGCAATAAACATTGCAACACCAATACCATAAGAAACATACATTGCTCCATAATAAAACCCCGGCTCCTTAGAAAAAGATACAGAACAATTAGAACATGTATCATGAATTTTTCCTGTATTCCTTAAATCGTATGGATTAGAAATGAAGAAGTCACCTTCTTGACAGGCTGGACATTTTCTTTTTAAAATGCTGTATAATTTACTTCCCTTTTTTATCATAAGTAAAAGTAACAAGAAATTTGATTTGATTATGTAACAATTACTACAAACTTATTTTTTACTTGCTATTGTCATTTCTCTTTTACCTGGTGGTCCTTGAACACATTCTACAACAAAACCAACAGATTTTAAATCTCTCTTGAATTGACCCATTGCACAATAAGTGACTAGCTTACCTCCATGGTTAATTAAACTAAACAGATTTTCAAAAATTGACCTATCCCACATCTCAATCTGAGCTCTCGGACCAAAAGCATCATAATAAACAAGATCAAAATTATGTTCACTTTGAAAGTTTTGAATCCTAATATTCTTTTTAGTAATGGAAAAACTATCATTTATTTGACTTGGTATTTCCCAATCACATTTATGAATATTCATAAATTCATCTTCAGATAAATACTTGTTTTCAGATAGATAATTAAGCTTATTTATTAAATCCATACCTAGTGGAATTGTTTCTAAACCAATATAATTTATTACAATACTATTTTCTTTAGCATAGTTATTTGTAAGAATAGCGTTCAATCCAGTACCGAAACCAACTTCTAAAATATTGATATCCGATTTATCAATTAGCTTAATACCATTATCAATAAAAACGTGATTAGCCTCCTGAACTGCTCCATGAGTTGAATGGTAAGTCTCATCTAAACTTTCATTATACAATGTGTGAGACCCATCCTTAGTTTCTTGTATTAAAATTCCTTTTTTCATATCCATAAAAAAGCCCTGATAACAATATTGTTATCAGGGCTTAATTTTTAAATTATATTAGTATTAAAAACTATTAGTACTACTGTTTTTAACGTTTCCTCCTCCAGATACAATTCTGAATTCAGTTCGTCTGTTCAACTGGTGTAATTCTTCTGAACAATCAGAATCATTAGTTGACTCACAAGGACAGTTTTTCAACAATCTTGATTCACCATAACCTCTTCCGTTAATTCTACTAGGATCAATTCCTTTTTTGATTACGTAAGCTCTTGCCGCTTTAGCTCTTCTATCAGATAGTGCAACATTGTATGCAATAGTTGCTCTACAATCTGTGTGAGATCCAATTTCAACAACAATGTCTGGATTATCTTTCATACACTGAACTAACTTATCTAATTCTACTGCTGCATCAGCTCTAATATTAGATTTGTTAAAATCATATAATATTGGATTAATTTGACAGAAATTACCTGCATCACTTAATGCAACTGCTCCACCCAAAAATGTATTTAAGTTTACAACTCCTGGTTGAATGATTGCGTGTTTGAAATCAATAGTTTTTGGGAAAAATCCATTTTTTTTAAGAGTTATTTCATAATCAAGAACTCCTCCTGGACAAGAAACATTATCTAATGGATCAACAAACTGTCCTTTAGCATCTGTTTTTACAGTTCTTACTGCACCAGTCTTTTTATCTCTGATCATTACAGATACTCCTGATAATGGCTCCCCACTTATTGCGTCAATAGCAGATCCTGAAAGACTACATTCTGGTTCTTTCAAGTATACATCAGCATCTTCAATATTTACTCCTTCAGCATCTTCTGTATCGAATTCATAATCAGAAATTTTAGTCCATTCTGGCTTCATTCCTTCAACTCTATATTTACCATAAGGTGCGTTTTCAAATTCATAACATCCTGATTGAGATAATGTTTTCTCAAATGTTTCTCCAGTTTCAGTATTTACTAACTTAACTGTAGTGCCTTGTATAACTTCTTTACCTTGAGTTTTAGCACATCCTCTGATAGTGTAAAATTTAGGTTTGAAAGGAATTAACATTTTAAATCTGTAGATATCATCATTTGATAGTTTCGAACCGTCTCCTGTTCTGTTTGAAGAAAAATAACCTTCAGTTTGTGCTTGATTAATAATTAAACCAAAATCATCATGATTTGTATTTAATGGAAACATCATGTTTTCAGGCTCATCAAAAGAAGATTCGGTCTTAGCAGTTGCTCTATAAACGTCTAATCCTCCTAAACCAGCAAATCCATCAGTAGAGAAATACAAAGTCCCATCTTTACCTATGAAAGGGAACATTTCTCTTCCTTCAGTGTTTACATCTTTTAAGTTCATTGGTTTAGACCAGTTAGAACCGTCTAATTTAGACATCCAAATATCAGTTTCACCTAAAGAACCAGGCATATCTGATGTGAAATACATAGTTTTTCCATCTTCAGTAACACTTGCTTGTCCTAAAGAATACATATCACTATTGTATGGGAAATTCATTAATTCACCCCATTTACCATTTGAATCTCTTTTTGCAATAAATAATTTAATATTATTATGTCTTGCAGAATCTAATCCTTTCTTTTTGTCAATATAATTACTTCTTGACAAATACATTACGTCACCATTGTTACTAAAAGAGATAGGTCCTTCATGATACTTAGATTTGATACCCTTATCAAATTTCTTGACACTAACATTTTCACCATCTCCACCAATATTTGCCGTGTAAACATCTAAGAAGTTTGAACCTTCCCATTGAAACTGTGGACTAAATGCTCCTGTATTCTGTGTTCTTGCTGATGCAAAAACAACTGAAGTTTGACCATCTTTAGTATAATAATTTGGAGCAAAATCAGAAGTTGGTGAGTTAACATCAAAAATTGCAATACTATACTTGTTAGGCATAGACTTTAATTCTGAAACATAATCAGCATTTTCACCATGAGAAGCAGCAATTGTATTGTTTGGCGACTTAGACTTGAAAGTTGCCATTGCTTTATTTGCTTCATTATATTTCTCATTCAACTTAAGCATTTGAGCGAAATGATAAAAATCTTCAGCTTTTACTCCTGAGTGAGTTGATAATTTTCTGTACCATTTTTCAGCACTCTCAGAATCTCCAATTCTTCTGCATGATTCGGCTGCTCTTCTTATTTGATGATCAGTCGCATCACTTTTCTTTGCTAAATCTGTATAAAGCTCGGCTGCTCTTTCGTAAGCTAACATATCGAATTGCTTATCAGCAGTTCTTTCTTTCATCCCTTGGGCTTGAGATTGAAAACCTAATGTTCCTACAAACAAAATTAGTAATAGGTTTTTGGTAAAATTCTTAATCATAATCTTCTAATTAAATATCTGAGTAAATAGTTTTTTTTGTTCGGCTTAAAATAATCTTGGTGTTCTGAATCCTTTTCCTAAGAAATCTAAATCATAATTAATCATGATTTCGTGAGATCCAGTATTGTAATCTCCTAAATCTGATAATGTATAATCATAAGCATAACCAGCTCTAAACTGAGGAGAAAAGTGGTATACAATATTTGCTATGAATGAATCATCAAATCTGTAACCTCCTCCAATCCATAATTTATCATAAAACATGAAGTTTGCATTCACATCTAAAGATAGTGGTGCATCTTCTACTGCTTTCATAACAAATGAAGGAACTAAATCTACAACACTATTTAACTTAATTGTTTTACCAGCAGTTAAAAAGAAGTGACGATTTTGAATTGATCGAATTCCATTAGTTGTTGAACCTTCAAATTGGTTTTGAATGATTTTTGGTGCTGTTAATCCTACGTAATAGCTTTCTGAGTTTAAATAAATTCCGAATCCAAAGTTTGGCATTAACTGGTTTCTGATTGGTGTTGTGTATTTTACATCACTACCATCATCAACTCTTAAAGAACCAAAGCTTGCAGAAAACATATCTAATCCCCCTTTTACTCCAAAAGCTAATTTACTGTTGGCTGAAACATTAAATCTGTAAGCAAGATCTCCGTAAAAAGATGTGTTTTTTGTAGGTCCTATTTCATCTTGGATGATAGACAACCCTAATGAGATTGCTTCGTTCTTTAGTGGAGAGTGTATCGACAATGTTGCCGTAGCTGGCGCTCCATCAATGTTTACCCATTGTTTTCTACCTAACATAGTTACACTTAAAGCTTCACGGCTTCCGGCAAATGCAGGGTTAACTGCTAATGGATTAAACATATACATTGAGTACTGAGCATCTTGCTGGGCACTAACTTCTTCAACTGAAAGGAAGGTAATTGACAACATACTAAGTGCAATTAACTTGATATTAAATACAGTTTTTTTCATAATGAGGTTAAATTATTTTGACAAATATATATCTAGTAAATGGTTTAAACAAGGATTGGTCTTTGTTTTTTACTTATATTAGGTTAAAGCCTTTTCTAAATCCTCTATTAAGTCAGAAACATCTTCTATACCAACACTTATTCTTATTAAAGAATCCACAACACCACTTTGTATTCTAATTTCTTTAGGAATAGATGTGTGAGTCATACTTGCTGGGTGACCAATTAATGATTCAACACCTCCTAGTGATTCAGCAAGTGAGAATAGTTTGGTTTTTTTAAGTATTGAATGAGCAGCTTCAATGGTGTCATTTTTTAATGAAAAAGAAATCATTCCTCCAAAACCTCTCATTTGTGATTTAGCAACTTTATGGTTTGGATGGCTTTCCAAACCTGGATAGTATACCTTATCTACTCTATCATTATCTTGTAAAAATTCAACTATTTTTTTAGCATTGTAACAATGCCTATCCATTCTTACATGTAAAGTCTTAATTCCTCTTAATGCTAAAAAACAATCTTGAGGCCCACATATCGCTCCACTACTATTCTGAATTCGATATAAATCCTTTGCAACTTCTGGATCGTTCAATACCAAAGCTCCCATAACAATATCGGAATGTCCTCCTAAAAACTTTGTAACTGAGTGCATCACTATATCTGCTCCAAAATCAATTGGGTTTTGTAAATAAGGGCTAGCAAATGTATTATCAACAGCTAATAGAATCTCATCTCCTTTAACTGCTGCAACTCCTTGAATATCTATTATGCTCATCATTGGATTTGTTGGAGTTTCTACCCAAATAAGCTTAGTCTTATGTGTAATCGTCTCTTTTACATTTGCAACATTTGT
>Ga0208660_1000016_pt1 | contig 60278 bp, 36 predicted proteins | sample DEB08_DNA_13_FD_184527 | JGI IMG/M metagenome (GOLD analysis project Ga0208660, IMG submission 184527) | Aqueous microbial communities from the Delaware River and Bay under freshwater to marine salinity gradient to study organic matter... | ecosystem: Environmental > Aquatic > Marine > Coastal ... | reverse complement strand
CGAGACGCTTGAATATACTTTGCCAAACAGTGCGCCAATCCTAGATTCTATTACGGTAGAATTAAAATATGCCAATGTTTACCAAGTTTTTAAAATATCCACTGCTAATTGTAGCCCTTTTAACTGTAATGGATTTAGTAGTTTAGGGACTATTAATTTGATTGGGGCAGCTTGCGAAAATATAATAATCAACAGCAATAGTCAACCAACTGGAGGAACTGGAGCGATTGAATATCGCTGGCAAGAAAGAACTTTTTGTGGCGGAAACTGGTCAGAATGGCAAACTGTTATTGGTGAAAATGGGGAAAATTATCAACTAGGCTCGGTAGTAAAAAACTCGGAATTTCGACGACAAGCTCGAAGAAACCCTTGTGTAGTTTGGGAAAACTCGAATATAGTAGCTGTTGAAGGATGCGATATTTGTGGCAATGGATTAGATGATGATTGTGATAATTTAGTAGATAATTACGATACTGACTGTCCTTGTAGCGGATCAGGTATTCCTAATATTAATTTCGATATTGATGCGCTAGGACAGCCTGTTTTAGCTGGAGATGTGCCTTATGAATACTGGGCAGCTTGGGGTGTTCATATTAGCTCAAATGACCTTGCTAATCACGCACCCATGATTTTTGATTCTGAAAACCCAACGGGCGGGGATTTTGATTTAGGTACCAAAAATGAAACCTTTGGAGGACTAGGAAAAGGTATTGGCGGTGAATCTGGACGACCTGGAGCAAATACCGAATTTTTTGGAAAAGCTTTAATTATTTCAGAAGATAATAATAGTAGTTCTCCAGATGATAATGGCGGCGGCGGAACATTAATTTTTGAATTTGATAACGATACGGACATTGCTTCTGTAGAAATTGTGGATGTGGATTATGGAGAAACTGGCGGCAGAGTTAAGGTTTATAATGGGGCTAATGTATTACTAAATGAGTACCCTATTATTGCTTACGGCGATAATAGTTATCAAAAAATAGCTATGCAGACTACTGGAATCCGTAAAATGGAAGTTTCTTTTCCTGGTTCGGGTTCTTTAACTGCGCTTAATTTTTGTGATGCTAATTTACCGACTGCTTCTATTGGTGACTTGGTTTGGTTTGATGAAAATCATAATGGAAATCAAGATAATGGGGAGACAGGATTAAGTGGCGCAGTAGTAGAATTGTATGATAAATTTGGGAATCTCTTAGGAAAAGAAACAACTGATAATACAGGATTATATCAATTTAATAACTTGGTTAATGATGACTATATTGTAAAAATTACGCCTCCTACTTCTGAATATCGTTGCACAAAAGATTTAGATGGTAATCGAGATAGTGATTCAGAAATTTTTACCCTTTCAGCTACTCGAAATGATATCGACTTTGGCTTTGGTTTAATCGAAATTTGTAATAACGGTGTAGATGATGACAACGATGGTTTGGTAGATGGAGCTGATCCTGATTGTTGCACTAATTTAGGGGTAATCCCTCAAACTGGTTGGTCTTTACATTATGTAGATAGTGAAGAAACGACTGGCGATAATAATGCAGCGACTAAAGCTTTTGATGGAAATATTAATACTTTTTGGCATACAGAATGGAGTACTGGAAATGACCCAATGCCTCATGAAATTCAGATTGATTTGGGGGCAACTTATACGATTGCTGGTCTTCGATATTTACCAAGACAAGATGGAGGGGCGAACGGTCGAATTTCGGATTTCGAAATTTATGTAAGTACAGATGGAAATTCTTGGGGAACATCTTTGGTATCAGACACTTGGACTTATTCCGATAATTCAGAAAAAGAAATATCCTTTCAGACAACTTCTGGTCAATATGTAAGACTGAGAGCTACGGCTGAAACCAATGGAAATCCTTGGGCGTCTGCTGCTGAAATAAATATCCTAGAATGTTCCAATACGGAGAACTGTAGCAATGGTATAGATGATGATGGGGATGGTGCTATTGATATGAATGATTCGGATTGTGGTTGTGCAGAAACGGTGATTTATATTGCCAGAGATAATGGACAAATCTTAGAATATAATATTAATACAGGAGCAACTCAGGTAGCTACTACTTCTCCTTATACGAGTTCCAACTTGAATGCGCTAGCTGCCAATCCAGATGCTGGAATTGTTTATTACGGGAGAGGAAAAAACATTTATTATTGGAATCCAATAACTGATACGCATGGACAATTAGTGAATCTAAGCGGGCAAATTGGTTCCAATGAGTCTTTCACAAGTGGAGGTGGAGCTTATTATGATGGCTACATTTATATGGGGTCTGAAGATGATGGGAACTCCTGGTACCCAAAAGTCTATCGTATTCCTGTATCAGCAGACGGGCTTTCTGTTACTGGAAATGCACAGAACCTAAATATTCCTATCCAATATAATTCTTCATGGGGAGATATGATTGCCACTGGAGAAAATGGAAATACCGTAATTTACGGTGCTTTAGGTGCAGGTAATAATCAAAGTATTTATTTTAAATACACCATTGAAACATCCAGTTATACCTTGCTCAGAAGTGACTTACCAAGAGAAATGCAGATTGGTGTGGACGTGAATGGAGAAATATGGGGTGGGGGATTGAGACTTGAAAACCTGCAAAGATTTTCAAAACAAAATGGTAATTTTTATGGCAATATCGTTTCAGTATCCAATTATATGTGGGATTTAACTGGTCCGATTAATTGCCCACAAACCATTGAAATATGTTTCAATGGAATTGACGATGATGGAGATGGTTTAGTAGATTGTGATGACCCAGATTGTTCGGTTTCTCTTTATGGTAGTACCAATATTCCTGTTAACATTTCTTCGGCTAATACGGGAACTTATACTTCTACACTAAATGTAACAGAATCAGAAACCATACAAGACTTGAATTTGAGCGATTTAAGTATTTCCCATTCTCAAATTGACGATTTAACGCTAACCTTGACCAGCCCTTCTGGAACAACAGTAACGCTAATAGAAAAACCATGTAATAGTGAAAATGATATTTATATGGGCTTTGATGATGATGCAGCGTCTAGTGCTTACCCTTGTCCTCCTATTAATGGGAATAAGTATAGGCCATCAGGGAATTTAAGCGATTTTAATGGAGAAAACATGCAAGGTGTTTGGGTGCTTTCTATTTCGGACGATTACGCTCAATCAGGCGGAAGTTTGAATCGATGGTCGCTTGAATTTACAAAAACCTGCAGCATTGAAGAAACTTGTGGCAATGGCATTGATGATGATGGAGATGGAAGAATTGATGAAGAATGTAGTCCTTGCAAATTAGAAGATATAACCAATTGTGGATTACAGATTCACCCTTCTGAAACAGAAGCGGTAACAGATATTAATAGTGAAATTCCAGCTGGAGAATGTGTACCAACCGATTATTTTGATTTAACTCCGTATGATCTTTTTAATAATAATAATCAATCTTACGAATTATGTGTCACCTATAATTCTGAAGACCACAGTCGAATTGGGGTAAAGAATCTTATTGTACAAAATCAATTATGTACAGATGGAATGCTGATCTACTCGGTAACAGAGATTAGCACAAACGTTGTCGCAACTTTTGTTGGGCAGGATATAAATGGTACGAGTCTTGGGCTGCAATATTTTGATGTAAATCCTAATACAGCCTATCGAATTTGTGTATCTATCGCTTATAATAATACGGATTCAGATTGCGAAAATCCAAGAGCAGGACAAAATGACCCAGAGATTTGTTCCACTACATTTCATGTGTTCCCAATTGGGCAAGCAGAAATTTGTGATAATAATATAGATGATGATTTAGATGGATTAGTAGATTGTCTTGACCCCGATTGTGGTGGTTCAAGTACTGAATATGCGGTAGCAGTAGCATACGAAACAGGAGTAGGGAATGCCTCTAATGCGATAGGAACGCTTGATGGATCTTATGCTCAGATTTATGATACAGGAGATCGGTTGACTTTGGACTTAGGACATACGCTTGCTGCTGGCGAAACCTATACCATAGTTTGGAGACGAAAGAGTTCTTATTCAAATACTGAAACAGCTGATATGGTGATTGAAGAATCGACAGATAATATCACCTTTACACAGCAGCCAATTGAACCTGTAACCAGTCAAAAATCCTCCTTCATTTCTACTACCATTACGACTAATTCGGCTACTCGATACATCCGACTTAGGGGAAAGACAAGCTCCGATGATGATTTGGAGATTGATGGTGTATCTTATTCAATTTCTTGTATCGAAGAAATTTGTGACAACGGACTAGATGATGATGGTGATGGTCTAACAGATTGTGCAGATCCTGAATGTGGTTTTACATCCATTGATTTTTCTGCTACGCCCGTAAGTTGTACTAATGGAGGATCCGTTGATTTAATGGTAAATAGTGCTTATACCCCACATAGTTATATTTGGAGTGACGTATATCCAGATGCACACTACACCTTTGAAAATAATACCGATGATATTTCAGGATATAACCATCATAATAATGGGATTACAGGTACACTAGGTTTTTCTACCGACGCGGTAGAAGGAAATAATGCACTAGAATTAGATGGTTCTAATAGTGTGCGTTACAGTATAGATGGAGGTTTTATGGAAGTTCCATTCAATCAATTATCGGTCATGTTCTGGATAAAACCTGCTAATCTTACAGGTAGGAAAATGCTGTTTGAAGAAGGGGGGGGCACCAATGGAATTGTTGTTCAACTAAATGGGAATAGCTTAGAGGCCGCTGTTCGAACAGGAGGAGCTAGTTCGGAGACCAACCCTGGGGCACATACCTATCCAAATGATGGAGCTTGGCACCATGTGGCATTAATTTATAATAATGGGGAAATGTCTTTATACCTAGACGGGGTGTCAAGTTCAAGAGATACAGCTACTTTTCAAACGGTACTCTCTCATGGTAGTAATGGAGGAATTGGAGACGATTATAGTGGCTGTGCCACGGGTAGTTGTGGTAATAATTATGTTGGCTTAATAGACGATTTTAGATATTATTTTGAAAAAGCATTAACAGAGAATCAAATTGAAGATATTGCTAGAAATAATGGAGATAGAACAGACTTAAGAGCAGGAACTTATGCAGTCACGATTTCAAATAGCAACGGTTGCTCAAGCGTAGAAAATATAACGATTACAGCCGAAATTAACCATGTTGAAGGATTGGAAGTTAATGTAATCACGGATGGTGCGGATACCAATCCAGGCGATGGTATTTGCGATGATGGGGAATGCAATTGTTCTTTAAGGGCGGCAATGGAAGAGGCCAATGCCTTAGCGGGATATGATACTATTACTTTTAATATTCCAGGTTCAGGTCCACATATTATTCAGCCATTCCATGATTTACCAACCATAACAGAAGGGGTTTTTATTGATGGATTTTCCCAATCAGGATCTAGTACAGCTACTATGGGAAGTGTAGCTAATTTGAAAATTGGAGTCAATGGAACAAATATGGCTGGTGTAAAAGGCATATTTCATACCATTGCCGATAATACCGTTATCAAAGGATTAGCCATTAATGGGCATACGGGTGCTCCTACTGCTGCAGGAATTGCCTTGGAAAGTAATCATAATACCATTGCTGGAAATTTTATTGGCATCCATATAAATGGTACAACCCTTCTGCCTAATTCCACAGGAATAAGCATTATTGGAGGTAATAATAATATGATAGGAGGGGTGTTGTTGGAGGATAGGAATATTATATCTGGAAATACTAAAAATGGTATTTATATAGAAAATAATGGGAGTACTGTTTCTGATAGTAACCTCCTGCAAAATAATTTTATAGGCACTAGTCCAACTGGTAAGGAAGACATGGGTAATGGAACAAATGGAGTGGACAATGGGCAAGCGACTAATACTTCCATTTTATCAAATATAATAGCTGCTAATGGGAATGATGGAATTGAAATAGATGGAATAAATAGTGGGAATATGGCTTCTGGAATTATTATTCAAGGTAATAAAATCGGTACGGGCTACGGTGGAAGCGAAACATTAGGTAATGGATTTAGAGGAATATTTATAGAATATGCTAAGGAGAATTTAATTGGAGGTGTGGAGAATGGCGAAGCCAATGCCATTGCAAACAATATCGGTGCTGGAATTGAAATTATTAAGGAGGAAAGTAATCAAAATGTAATTTTGAAAAACCAAATTTATTATAATGGAGGCATTGGAATTGATTTGGCAAATGGTGCAAATGGAGATGGCGTGACTTTAAATGATGTAAACGATACCGATAATGGCGCTAATAATTATTTGAATTATCCCGAAACTGCTTCTTTTATCATAAATGGAGATTCCATTGAATATGATTTAGGAGTAGATGTTCCTTTAGGATTTTATCGAATAGAATTTTTTAATAATAATGCGCTCGACCCTAGTGGACATGGCGAAGGACATACCTTTGTTCATGCGGAAAAAATAACGCATAATGGTAATGGAATGAGTCAATACCTCGGTGTATTTAAACCAGAAGAAACGATTGTAGGGGGGCAACATATTAGTATGACCCTTACTAAATGTACTGACTCAAATTGTACTGATTTTGTAGAAACTTCTGAATTTAGCGGCTGGATTGAAGTGAATGATTGTATAAATTACACCGATGCAGGAGCAATTGGAGGAGCAGAGGAAAATTGTACGAGTTATGATCCAGGAATAATTTCTGGTATTATCTTACCTACGGGTGGAAATGGGGGAGTAATAGAATATATTTGGCAGAAAAGCCAAGATGATAGTACTTGGACAACTATTTTCGGAGCAATATTTGAGGTTTATGATCCTCCTACGATTACGGAATCGACATGGTTTAGAAGAGGAGCCAAACGGTCAACCTGTAGTGAGTTTATCTATTCCAATACCGTTAAAAAAGAAGTCATTTATAATGTGACTAGTGCAGGTACTATTAGTGGAGAAGAGGTAAGTTGTGGAGGATTTGACCCAGGCGAAATTACTAGCGTAACACTTGGATTAGGTGGAGTGGATGGACTATTGCAGTATCAATGGCAAAAAAGTATCGATAATGGTCAAAATTGGGAAGATATAGAGGGCGAAAATGCCGTTAATTATAATCCCGATTATCTGTCTCAAACCACCTATTATAAAAGATCTGCTAGAAGGTATCCTTGTTTGACTTGGATTAACTCTAATATTATCGTTAAGACTGTAAAACAGATTCCACTAGCAGAGATTGAAGAATTTCCAGTTGGAGCTAATGGATTCGTATGTGAAGATAATATTTACGATTTTAGGGCAAAAAATATAGGAATTGCGGTCCAATACACTTGGGATTTTGGGGATTATGCTAGTCTTTCAACAGCAACAGGCCCTGGTCCACATAAAGTTTCATTTCAGGTGCCTGATGAGACAGCGATCTCAACTATTACCATCCGTTTAACGACAAATTTAGATGGTTGCATACAGGAAGATACTAAAATATTAAAAATTCGACCTAATCTATCCATCAGCAATATCATAGCAACCGATCCAACTAATTGTTTCTCTTTCAATGCGAATGGTAGCATAGATATTAATCCTTATAATCCAAGTAACTCCGATTTTCAGATTAGTATTAATGGTGGAGTTTCTTGGGGGAATGTCAACCAGCAATACTTTTCTGCCTTAAGAAATGATAATTATGATATTTGGATTCGTTATAATAATGGAGATTGTCCTATTAACCATGGAGTAGTTACCTTATCTGAACCGAGTTCCCCACTTGCTAAAATTTCAGAAAGTGCTACGGATGTTTGCCTTGGCGAAACGATTACTTTTGTTGCGGCCGATTCAGCAATTTGGGAAAGATATAATTGGGATTTTGGCGAAGGTGCTTCTCCTCGAACTAAAACTGGAAAAGGACCACATACGATAAACTATACTTCACCGGGAGTAAAGAATGTACAACTCAATGTCACGCAATTCTTTTGTTCAGCAGTCGATAATAGTACGGTGACCATCGTTGATAATTTCACGGATGGCGGAGAAATTAGTGGAAGCGAAATTGTATGTGATGCTGAAATTCCCAGCTTATTATCAAATATAGTCTTCCCTGCTGGAGGGAATTATGGAACGGTGGAATATCAATGGGAAACGCGTACATTGCTAAGTTCAGGAGTATGGTCTAATTGGGAAGAAATTAATAAAGCCATCACGTTTAACTATGCCCCTCCAATTATTGAAACGGCTACTGAATATAGAAGAAAGTCTCGACAAAAGCCTTGCAATTGGGTTTATTCTAATGTAGTTTCAAAAGGATTATCTACCAAACCTATTTTAAAGGACGATTTATTTCCAACAGCTTGTCCGGGATTTATTTATGCGGATAATGTAGCCGATAATGATGAAAACTTAGTGAATCCTACTTTTTATATTCATTTGAATCCAGCGAATGGAACGCTTGATTTAGATCAAGACGGAGAGTTCATTTACAGGCCTAACTCGACTTTTTGTGGTTCTGATCAATTTGTGTATGTGGTTTGTAATCAAAATTCTGCCTGTTGTGATACGGCTACAGCCGTATTAGATTTATCAGATCTAAAAGCACCAGATTTATTAAATATTCCAGAAAATATCACTTTACATTGTGATGATGAAATTCCAAATCCTCCATTGGTTCAGGCTTGGGAGAACTGCCAATCGGTAACGATAGGCTTAGAGGAATAATCGACATTGGGTATTGACAGTTGTGCGATTAACAATTACATATTGACCAGAACTTGGACAGGAATTGATTATTGTGGAAATTATGTATCTGACCAACAAACGTTGACTATTTTAGATGAAACTGCACCTGATATTTTTAGAATTTACACTTTACCCAATGGCAAGAAAGTAGTAGCAGGTGTTATGGAAAATGTAACGCAATACTGGAAAACCATAAGATTCCCTATTCAATTTTCTTCACGCCCTGTTGTACTAACACAGGTGATTTCCAATAATGATTTTCAAGCAGTTACGCCTAAATTGAGAAATGTTTCTACCTCCCAATTTCAATTGCATTTACAGGAAGAAGAAATGGCAGATAATGTCCATGCAGAAGAAAAAGTTGCTTGGATTGCTATGGAAGAAGGCGTACAATCCGAGGACGTGATGATGGAAATTCAGAAAGCAATCATATCAAGTGCTTCTACGAAAGTAGATTTTCTTCAATCCTATACTCAAGCTCCTTTATTATTCGGAAATCTACAATCTTTTAATGAAAAAGATCCTGGCACTTTTAGACATGATAGCATAAGTACGGACGGCATAACTGGATGGGTGCAAGAAGAAAAATCTCAAGATGATGAAGTCAGTCATGGTCTAGAAACAGCAGGTTTATTGGTTTATGGAGAACCTGGTGATATTAAAAATAATAATGGAGAAGTATTCGGAGAAGTAGGTAAGGTTGTTTTGAATAATAGTTTAAAAACAATTGACCTTAAACATAGGTATCATAATCCCGTCGTGATTTTAGGCAATCTAAGTAATGGCGATCCCGCACCAGCAACCGTTCGAGTGGTTCAAGTTAACCAAAATAGTTTCCAAGTATTTATTCAAGAATGGAACTATTTAGACGGGGTACATGGGTCGGAAGCAATTGGCTATATGGTCGTAGAAGGCAGTATTCCTTTTGATAGGGTAGTGGATTGTGGAAATATACCAGAAGCGCTTGATATAGGAACGGAGATTATTGCGGTAGATAACTGTGATAATACTGTTTTTGTCAGCCTTGTAGAAGACCTAGGGAGTTTTGATTGTATGACGGATACCATAATGACTAGAGTTTGGTCTTCTATCGATGAATGCGGTAATTTCACTTCCTTTACACAGCAACTGACTTTATTGGATACGGTCGCTCCTGATTTTACAGTACCTAGCAATCTTTCTATCCTTTGTTCTGAAGATATTAATGATGTATCTCTGACTGGAAATGTCACGGATGAAACGGATAATTGTTCTTCAAATATAGCAGCTACCTATAAAGATGATTTAACTTTTCAGGATGGTTGTAGTGGTTATATCCTTAGAAATTGGCATTTAATAGATAACTGTGGTAATGTAACCACTAAGATTCAAACCATTTATTTATATAAATTTCAAAGTGGAGATAGAGATTATGCACCTGATGCAATTGACTTAGATGACGATAATGATGGAATTCCTGATGTGGTAGAAACCACTAATGACACCGATGGAGACGGCATTCCAAATCATTTGGATTTAGATAGTGATAATGATGGAATTCCTGACTTAATCGAAATTGGAGGAATAGATGCCAATGGGGATGGACAAGTAGATGACATAGGGGAAACAGACTGGGATAAAGACCAAGATGGATTTGCTGATGGATATGATACCAATGATCTTGATGCAAGTGAGTTCGCTTCCATACAAAGGGATTATACCGATGAAACGTGGGATCAAGACCAAGATGGTATTCCAAATTACCAAGATTTGGATAGTGATAATGATGGTATACCCGATTTAATAGAGGCTGGAGGAGTGGATGTAAATGGAGATGGCAAGTACGACTATCCCAATCCAGCAGATCCAACTTCCTTATTAGATGGCGATGGCGATGGTTTTGTAGATGAATATGATCCAGATGATGACGGACTGTTAATTGTAGAGGATGCGTTTAATCCCTTACTTTTAGCGAGAGAAGGTAGTATTTTAAGTGGGGATCCAAGTGCTAATCCTGATTTGGATGAAGATGGTATTGCCAATTATCTAGACTTAGATAGTGATAATGATGGTATACCCGATTTAATTGAAATTGGAGGAGTAGATACCGACGGAAATGGGGTCATTGACGCCGACGAATTTACAGATGTAGATAATGATGGATTTAACGATGAATATGCCCAAAATCCTTTAATCCTTACGGAAGATGATGGGCTTAAGGATGATGGTCGCCCAGAGGATATAGATGGGGATGGGACTCCTTATATAAATGCGGATGAAGACAAAGATGGGCTTATGAATAGCTTGGATATTGATGCGGATGATGATGGCATTTTTGATATTCTAGAAACAGGAAACAGGAAATTAGACAAAGATAAAAATGGGCTTTTGGATGACATTTTAGATGAAAATAAGGATGGATTAGATGATAAAATTAGTCAAGGCCGTGGGATTACAACCGAAGCAGATGGTAGCTTAGACGATGGAAAACCAGAAGATAGTAATGATGCCAACAAGAGTGCCTATAATAGTTCGGTTTTGGATGGGACTTTTGGTTCAACTAATACAGAACCTGATGTTGATGATGATGGAGATGGTGTACTTAATTTTCTTGATGTAGATAGTGATGGTGATGGAATTTTTGATAAATTCGAAGATAAAAATTTTAATGGTTTTCCTGATACTTACGAAACGGATTATTTGAATCCAGATTCAGATGGAGATAATATACCTGATGGAGTAGAGGATGCGAATCAAAATGGAATTACGGAAATTACAGAAACGAATCCGCTAAATCGGGATTCAGATGGAGATACTTATGAGGATGGAGTGGAAGATATTAATTATGATGGAGTTTTAGATTTAGGAGAATCCAACCCAATTGATCCATGTGAACCTGTTTTTGGGTCAAGATGTTTTGGCATATCTTTGAATATTCGAATAAAATTGCAGGGCGCACTAATTGACGGAGATGAAAATGGCTTGATGCGGGATGATTTAAGAACGAAAGGGTTTATTCCTTTTCAAGAACCCTATTCAGACATTCCACACTTACATCAAGTAGGAGAAGGAGGGAATGAGCGTATTGACTCCGACATTTTAGCGATTACAGGAAATAATGCAATGGTGGATTGGGTATTAATAGAGATACGATCTGATATCCAAAAAGATAGCATTATTGCTACACGGTCGGGAATTTTGCAAAGAGATGGGGATGTAGTTGATTTAGATGGAGGGGCTTTAAAATTTTTCCAGACGCCTAGTGGAAACTATCATGTAGCAGTCAGACATAGAAATCATTTAGGAATTATTACTCGTAATAGTTATTTTTTATCTCCAAGTCCTACCCTTATTGACTTTATTGACGATGCGACACTAGTCTATGGAAATTTTGCGATAAATAATCGTTTAGGAGAAAGAGCCATGTGGTCTGGCGATATGAATGGAGATAGGAAGGTCGTTTTTCAGGGACCAGGTAATGATATCTTCGATTTGTTTTTGGATATTATTGTAGAAGAAGATAATAATCAATCTCTTGATAATTTTATAGCTACTGGTTATTTAAATACAGATTTAGACCTTGATGGACGATCTATTTTTCAAGGGCCTAATAATGATAAAAGTAAATTGGCTTTTAATGTTACTTTGGCAACACCTGCAAACGATAATCTTTATGTAAATTTTATAGTAGATGAAGAATTACCAGAATTAACAAATAAAACGAGTACGAATCCGTGTTTCTTTGGTAATCGAGATGCAACCTGCGATTTTGATAACGATGGAATAATCAATAGCATTGACCAAGATGATGATAATGATGGCGTAAAAGACGTCAATGATGTTCATCCTTTTAATAAATCTAGTGATAGTGATGGCGATGGTTTGACTGATGATTTTGAAACTAGAGGAGATGGAAGGTATGATATTGGTATAGATACTAATCCACTTGCAGAAGATACGGATAATGATTTACTTCCTGATGGAATGGAAGATGCTAATTTGAATCGACAGGTAGATCAGGGAGAAACGGACCCCTTAAATCCAGATACAGACGGCGACGGATTCAATGATGGACAGGAAGATAATAACCAAGATGGAGAATTGGTTCAGGGAGAAAGTAACCCCGTTGATCGTTGTGATCCTAATAAAGTACATCCAACTTGCGATTTTGATGGGGATGGTTATATCAATTATATTGATTTAGATGACGATGATGATGGGGTAGTTGATATTTATGACGTGAATCCTTTCAATGTTAATAGTGATAGTGATGGAGATGGATATTCCGATCACCTAGAAAATGGAAAGGATGGTGTTTTTCATCCTATGACGGATAGCAATCCTTTAGATGCCTGTGATCCTGATCCCTATTCAGGTGATTGTATTGGTATTGATACCGATGGAGATGGGTATTATAGCAATTTTCCTTTAAACCATAATGCTCATGATCCAAATGATAGGGTTGGCTGTATTCCAAATCCACAAAGTGAAGCTTGTAGTTGCCCAGATTTGGATGGAGATGGCTTCATTACTATTTGCCATACCTCTCCTTATAATCCAAATATTGTAGAATCTATTGTGATTCCAGTTAGCCAATGGGAGTTACATGCTGCCCATGGTGATACTTGTGGATCTTGTGGTAACTGATTTTAAGAAAAAGACAATATAATTTGTGTCAACCGTTTTCAGGACAATATAGCTGTATTGTTTTCCAGTTTTTGGGTTGACCGTCCCATTACATTTCTTGTTGATTTTCATAACTTTACGCTAGGTTGTGTCAACCGTTTTCAGGACAATACAATTTTTCTCATAACTTTCGTTATGTTAAGTAATATGTACACGTATTGTGCTGTCTTCTTTTTTTCCTGATTTTCTCTAAAAAATAATACGCTTTTTATGTATTGTCAGAGATAAGATAAGGTTTAAAGTGGGCTACACTTTCCGAACATCTACTGCGACCACCTTATACTCAGGACAATCTGCCTCTGAATCTAATACATCGCTGGTAATTTTATTAATCAAAATTTCGGGAAAATGGAAAGTGGTACTAAGCACCCCTGTTTTAACCATATCTGAAATCTCAACTCGAATTTGGGTACATCCTCTGGCAGAACATATTTCTACCATTTCCCCATCTTTAATTTGCCGTTTGTCCGCATCTTCGGCATTCATCAACAAAACATCTTCGCCAGCAATTAAGGTATCTCTAGTTCGCCGAGTCATACTGCCACTATTATAATGCACCAAAGAACGATTAGTAGTTAAAATCAGTGGAAATAAGTCCCTATTATCCATGATTTCTGGGCTTTCCTGGAAGTCGATATAATGGATTTTTCCTTTGCCTCTTTTAAAACTGGTTTGGTGTAAAATTTGGGTATCTGTACCATCTGTTTGTACGGGCCATTGTTTGCCATTTTTGCCTAAATTTTCCCAAGTGGCGCCTGCGAAAAATGGGACTACTTGGGCAATTTCTGCCAAAACCCAATCGGGATGATAATCTGGTTGTTCATAGCCCATTCGGTTCATTATGTCTACCACAATTTGACCGTCGGGCTTTGTTCCTGCTAGAGGTGGCACCACTTGATTGACTTTTTGAATCCGTCTTTCGCCATTGGTAAAAGTGCCATTTTTTTCAAAAAAAGAAGACCCCGGCAAGACCACATCGGCATATTCCGCCGTGGCAGAAAGGAATAATTCCTGCACCACTAATAAATCTAATTGTTCTAAGGCTTTTCGGATTTTTTGAGAATTCGGTTCGGTTTGTACGACATCTTCCCCCATTATCCATAGGGCTTTTAGATCGCCTGCTAAAGCCGCTTCAAACATTCTTGGAATGGTTAAACCTTTTCCACTTGGCATAGCTACCCCATAAAATCCTTCGTAATATTCCCGATTTTCCAAAACGTTCATATCAAAATAACCTGCCCCTTGGTTGGGTTGAACGCCCATGTCTGCTGCGCCTTGCACATTGTTTTGTCCACGTAAAGGATTCATGCCAGCACCAGGTTTTCCAATGTTTCCTGTGACCATTGCTAAATCGGCTACCAACATCACCGCAAAAGTGCCTTGCAAATGTTCGGTTACCCCCAAACCGTGGAAACTCATCGCTACTTTGGCTGAACCGTAAGCGATGGTTGCTTTTTTGACCAATTCCCTATCTACTCCCGACAAGGCTTCCATCGCAGGGACATTAATTTTTAAAATTTGTTGTTTAAAATCGGCAAAACCTTCACATCGGTTTTTTATAAAATTTTCATCCACCAAACCTTCTGTAATCAGGTAGTACAGCATCATATTTAAGACCGCTACATTTGTGCCTGGTCTCAATGCCAGATGATAAGTGGCATACTTCGCCAAGTCTGTTTTTCGAGGGTCAATAACTATCAAAGGTGTGCCTTGAATGGCAGCTTGCTTGATTTTTGCGCCCGTTACAGGATGGGCACTAGTTGGATTTGCACCAACGATCAATATACAATCGGTCACTTGAATATCTTTGATAGAATTCGTGGCTGCACCGGTGCCAAAAGCTCGTTGCATGCCCGTTGCAGTTGGTGCGTGGCAAATCCTTGCACAACCATCAATATTATTGGTGCCGACTACCGCTCGAATGAATTTTTGCATCAAATAATTTTCTTCATTCGTACAGCGGGCAGAGGAAATTCCTGCAATAGCATCAGCTCCGTTTTGCGCTTTGATAGTCGTTAATTTTTCAGCAATATAATCGTAAGCTTCGGCCCAAGTAGCCTTAGTCAATTTGCCACTTTTTCGAATTAAAGGAGATTGTAAACGGTCAGGATGTTTATAAAATTGGAAGGCATATCGCCCTTTTAAACAAGCATGTCCTTGATTGGCTACGGCATCATAAGGGGCGGTAATGCTGTGGATTTTATCGCCTTTTATGGCTACATCTAGGTTGCAACCAACGCCACAATAGGTGCAAATGGTACGAACTGTTTTTTCCGCTTGCGCCGATTTAGAATGAAAAATATCGGAAATCGCCGAGGTCGGACAAGCTTGCACACAAGCACCACAGGCCACACAAGGCGAATCGGCAAAAGTGGTGTCCATCCCCTTGATAATTCGGGTATCAAAACCTCTACCATGCATACTTAATACAAATTCTCCTTGTACTTCATCACAGGCTCGTACACATAAATTGCAATTGATGCACTTGGATAAATCGGTGGTTAAAAAGGCATGTGACCCGTCTTTTTCTTGTTCTAAATGGGTTTTACCTTTTGGATAACGAACCCCTGTAATACCGACCTGTCCAGCCACTGTTTGTAGCTGGCAATTGCCGTTCACCTCGCAGGTCAAACAGTCCAATGGATGGTCAGTTATTACCAATTCAATAATATTTTTTCGGAGTCGATTTACCTTTTCAGAATAGGGCAAAATAGTATCTCCTGCTTGAACGAGAGTATGGCAAGATGCAACTATTTTTGACGAACCATTTCCTTCTTTTGCTACTTCTACGCTGCATACTCGGCACGACCCTCCTGCGGAAAGATTGGGGGCGTCACAAAGAGTTGGGACAGCATTTTCTCCCTGATGCCTGCGCAGGAATTGCAGGATGGTTTCTCCTTTTTGAATGGGAAATGCACGGTTATTGATGTAGGCTTTATTTTTCATTTTTTATAAAATTTTCAGTAGAGGTTACTATCAATGTTGCTTAAAATAAGTAGTTAGTTCTTCCGAAAAATAGTCTAGAATATTCCGAACGGGTATCGGTAAAGCCCCACCTAAACCACAAAGCGACCCTTCTTCCAAAGTCATCAATAAATCGTCTAATAAAATTCGATTTATTTTATATTTTTTGGCTTGTGCTTGCTGCATCATTTCTTTGCCTCGCTGCGAACCTAAGCGACAAGGGAAACATTTTCCACAAGATTCATTTGCGGTAAATTCAAATAAATGTTCCAGGTATTTTATCATCGGAAATTGTTCTGGAATAGATAGGATACTGGCATGCCCTAAATGAAATCCTGATTGATAAAAAGATTCAAAATCTAAAGTCAAATCTTGCCATTTAGATTCGGGAACAACCCCTCCTAATGGACCACCAATATGCAAAGCTTTCACGGGATGTTTAAAACCCTGCCCGAGTTGCTGGATAATATCAGAAAGGGGCATTCCAAATTCCACTTCATATACACCAGGTCGATTAAAAAAACTGTCAAGGCAAATTAACTTAGTACCTGTGGATTTTTTAGTGCCTAAAGTTTGATACAAAGTAGCGCCTTTTTCTAAAATGAAGTGCAAATTAGCTAGGGTTTCTACATTATTAACCAACGTTGGGTAGCCAAATAAGCCTTCTTCCGTCGGGTAAGGTGGACGGATGCGTACTTCGGGTCTTTGTCCCTCGATGGAAGCTAATAAAGCAGTTTCTTCGCCACAGATATATGCACCAGCCCCTTTGATAATTTTAAAAGAAAAATCAAAAGGATGCAATTCACTCCATGCTTCAAATTCAAAAATAGCTTGCTGAATTTTGTCTACCGATTCGGGGTATTCTGCTCGGATGTATAAGATGCCCGTATCTGCCCCAACTAAGTAACCACAAACCAACATACCGAACAAAACAGCATGAGGTTGGTGTTCTAATAAATAGCGGTCGGTATAAGAACCAGGGTCACCTTCATCGGCATTGCAGACGATATATTTTTGATGACCTAGTGCTTTTTTGCAGGCTTCTATTTTTAAACCAATGGGGAATCCTGCCCCTCCTCTACCTCTTAGATTGGCGTTAATAATTTCCGTTAAAATGGTTGCTTTGGGTTTGGTGTATAGTTCTGTAAATAAGTCATAATATTGAGCTACCCCTGAGAAGGGTTGAATTAAAACGGCTTCCTTGCTAACAGATTCGACGTAATATTCATCCTTGGTATCCAATGATTTATGCGCTAAAACAGTTTGTAAATCCTGCCCGTTTATACCAGAATAATTTTTACCATCTAATTGAAAAGCGGCATTTTCGTGACATCGCCCTAAACAACAGATTTCGCCAATTTCTTCTGGTTTAAATTGTGTCCCTAAATCTACTTTTACCTGTTCTTGTGTGCCTGCCAATAGACAAGCTGTTCCATTACAAACGTGGACTTTTTTGGCGTCATTTTCCTTTTTTAAAAAATCGTAAAAAGAAGCCGTTCCCATTAAATTGGCTTCGCCAATCAAATATTCCTTGGCTAAAACTTTGAGCGTTTCAGGGCTGAGGTCACTTGCCGATAATTTTTCAAAAAGGTTATCTTTAATGCCTTTTCTACCAGAGAGTAAGCTTAAATTTTTTGACATGATTTTATATTAATTAGGACACAATTTAGAAAGTTGTGCAAACTTCAAATATTGGATGTGCAGGATATATAATGAATAATCAATCAACTAATAATTAAAGAGTTCTTCGATAAATGAACCAATAAACGATGCCTACTAAAAAGCCACCACCGATGATATTACCAATGGTAACGGGCAATAGATTTTTGACAAAAAAATTGCTCCAAGTTAGGTTAGCAAAATCAGCGGCAGAACTACCAATCAACTCCCAAAATTCGGGTGCAGCAAAACTTTTTACCACCAATCCAGCAGGTATAAAATACATATTGGCGATGCTATGCTCAAAACCTGCGGCTACAAAAGCAGTAATTGGAAATAGGATAGCCAATATTTTATCGGTGGTCGTTCTTGCACTAAAACACAACCAAACTGCTAAACAAACTAAGGCATTACAAAGGATACCTAAAAACATCGCTTGCACAAAATCTAGTTGGCATTTGGCTTGGGCAATTTCCAACATATGCAAACCTATTTTTCCTTGATTGAAGAAATATTGTTTGGAAAAAAACAGGAGTACAACTGTTGTTAAAGCACCTATGAAATTGCCTAAATAAACAATACCCCAGTTTTTTAATAATTGACGGGTTTTGATTTTTCCACCTGCCCACGCCATGACGATTAAGGCATTGCCCGTAAATAATTCTGCACCTGCTACGATGACTAAAATCAAGCCTAAACAAAATACTAAACCGCCAAGCAGTTTGATAATTCCATAAGGCAGAACTGCTTTGAGTCCAGCAGTAACGGTGGTGTAAAAAATAGAACCTAGGGCAATAAATGCACCCGCCAAGATGGCTAAGGCAAGCATATTCCACCCATTTAGCTGAACCTTTTTAACGCCTACCGTTTCGGCTTTTTTTGCCATTTTAGGAGGTAATACAGCATCTAATTCTATTAAAATAGGATTGTTTTTTTCATTTGTCATAATAGGCAACTTGTTTAAAATTGCATTTTAGAAAACTTAGTGTTAATGGATGCAAAATTGTCGATTATCAATACCTATTGAACTGATTTTTATCACCCTCCCGACATGACTTTTAGCACCCGTGCAACCTATCTACGGAGGTAAGACTGATGATAATTTCATTTCTCATGGAAAAGAAATATTTTTGAGCAACAGAAAATAGTAATGATATAAATCATCAGCGTCATTGATGAAACTCACTAATTTCTCCAGTCAGTCAATAGATATTTGAGCAGTAAATGCTGATTAATTTTATAAAAAAGAGCCTAAATCATTATGAATAAACAAATAGTTAACAATAATCTGATTTACGGTTTTTTACCTTTTGATATCGAAGGAGTGGATAAATTGGCTGGACTTGCCCTTGATATGCGGTGGTCCTGGAGTCATACCACCGATGAATTATGGGAAATACTGGATGCTGAATTATGGGAATTGACGCATAATCCATGGATGGTTTTGCAGACGGTTTCAAGAGATAAGTTAGTACAGCAATTGGCAAACCCAATATTTATTCAGAAATTAAACAAACTGGTCAACTTACAAGAACAGGCACTATCAAAAGCCGCTTGGTTTCAACAACGTTATCCAAACGCCCCACTTAGCTGTGTGGCTTATTTCAGTATGGAGTTTATGCTAAGCGAAGCCTTGCCAATTTATGCTGGTGGATTGGGAAATGTGGCAGGCGACCAATTAAAATCTGCTAGCGACTTGGGAGTACCCGTTGTTGCGGTGGGCTTGCTTTACCAACAGGGTTATTTTCGGCAAGAAATTGATAAGTACGGTACGCAGCAAGTGTTATTTTCCTATAATGACCCTGGGCAGTTACCAATTACGCCCTTGCGTTTACCAAATGGTGAATGGTTAAGAGTGAAAGTAATGGTGTCTGGCTATCCTGTTTGGCTGCGCACTTGGCAGGTTCAGGTGGGCAGGGTAAAGTTGTATCTGCTGGATAGCAACGATGCAGCTAATTTGCCTGAGCATCATGGAATCACTAATGAATTGTATGGCGGCGGTTCAGAGCTTCGTATCAAACAAGAATTGGTATTGGGAATAGGTGGATGGAGATTACTCCGTGCTTTGGGCATTACACCAGAAGTTTGTCACTTGAATGAAGGTCATGCCGCATTTTTGGTATTAGAACGAGCCAACGATTTTAGAAAAGAAACAGGCGTTTCTTTTGAGGTTGCATTAGCCGTCACTCGGGCAGGTAATTTATTTACGACTCATACCGCTGTGGCCGCTGGATTTGACCACTTCTCCCCTTCTTTAATGGAACAATTTTTTGGGGAATATGCGACAACTGAACTTGGCATTGAGTTCGAAGAATTGATGGCACTTGGTCGCCATCAATCAAACAATTACTCCGCATATTTTAATATGGCTTACCTAGCTATACATGGTAGCGGTGCAGTCAATGGGGTAAGTCGATTACATGGAGAAGTTAGCCGCCAACTTTTTGCAGGCCTTTATCCTCGCTATCCGATAATTGAAGTGCCTATTGGTTTTGTCACTAATGGAGTCCACATGCCCAGTTGGGATTCTAAATTGGCAGATGAAATCTGGACAACATCCTGTGGAAAAGACCGATGGAGAGGCGAATTAAAAACGCATGAACAGGATATTTGTGAGTTGTCAGATAAAACAATCTGGAAACTTCGCAGCACTTCCCGAAATAATCTTATCCACTATATTCGCAAAAGGTTGGAAAGACAATTAACGATTTCGGGTGAACCAAAGCAGTTGATTCAAACAGCAAAACAGGTATTTAATCCGAATACTTTAACTTTGGGATTTGCCCGTCGTTTTGTTCCCTATAAAAGACCGAATTTGTTATTACATGACCCGCAAAGATTAATCCGCTTACTAACAAATTCCGAACAACCTGTGCAATTAGTGATTGCTGGAAAAGCACCTCCTTATGATGCATCAGGAGTGTCCTTAATTCGGCAATGGATACAATTTATACAGCAGCATAACTTATACCATCATGTTGTTTTTTTAAGTGATTATGATATGTCGCTGGCTGAAAATCTCGTGCAAGGAGTTGATGTATGGTTGAATACACCAAGACGCCCTTGGGAAGCCTCTGGAACAAGTGGTATGAAAGTATTGGTCAATGGTGGCATCAATTTGTCGGAATTAGATGGCTGGTGGGCAGAAGCATATAGTCCAGAAGTGGGTTGGGCATTAGGAGATATGCAGGAACATGGAAATGATGCTGCTTGGGATGCTACAGAAGCAACGGCTTTATATGATATATTAGAACAAGAGGTCATTCCTGAATTTTATACGCGCAATAAAAGTGGATTACCCGAACAATGGATAGAACGAATACGGAAGAGTATGGCTACGTTGACACCCCGTTTTTCTACTAATAGAACGGTGCGAGAATACACAGAAACCTATTATTTGCCTGCGGCTACCAATTATCTAAAACGGGCTGCCGAAAAAGGATTGTTGGGAACAAGAATAGTAAAAGCTCATCAAGACCTTAAAAGTAAATGGGGCAAAATAACTTTCGGAGCTGTTCAGGTCAAAATTATGGAAAACGGCTATTTATTTCAGGTGCCTATTTGGCTCAATGGCATTGACCCAAATAGGGTGCTTATCGAATTATATGCAGATGGTACTAATGGAGGAATACCTGAAAGAATACACCTAAATCCAGATGCCAATTCTCAAAAGGGCAAAAAAACCTTATTTCACGCGGAAGTCCTCACAACTAGACCTGCGGATGACTATACGGCTCGAATTATCCCTCATTATGAAGATATAGCTGTGCCATTGGAAGATGATTTAATTCTTTGGCAGCGTTGATTTTAAAAATAGTTATAGAGGTCATTATGGTAGAAACAGGTGTTAATACATCCATTTTTAATTTTTTTAATTCAATTATTCTGCAAATGCTTATCTCTGCTAACGTACAATTAACACTGGAATTTCTTCTTCTAAAGTAACCATTTTTTCTGCGATACTGCCCATATCAAAGTCGGCTGAATTGGTATCTCCTTTTACGCCCATGATAATCAGGTCTGCCTCATTTTGATGAGCGACATTTCGGATGTATTTAGAAGTACAGGAAGCATCTTTTAAATAAATTTCAAAGCGGAAATCGGGAGCATGCAATTGATGTTTTTGCATAAATGCCTCATACCCCTCCTGCGCATGGTCTTTTAAAATTTTCGTTAAGTCCTCCCTATCTTTTTCAATGGAAAAGGCAGCAGATGGAAAATCTATCAAGTGAAGGAGAATAATTTCTATAGTCTCTTTTTTCTCTTTAAAATGTAACCCAAATTGTAAAGCTCGGTAGGCATTATCTGAAAAATCTATCGGCACCAGAATTTGTTCAATATCGATATTTGCTTTTGAGGTAATAAACCAAACCGAAGCATTAATCTTCCTTGCAATTCTTCGAGCAACGACACCACTCCCCTTTTCCAATTCTTTTTTACCAACTATCATTAAATCGATACCGTATTTTTCGATACTTTCTTTTAAAATATATTGTGGGTCTCCATGCTCAACATTTAATGAAATTTTTAACTCCTTTTTATAATCAAAAAAAGGTTGAATTTCCTTTGCCAACAACTGACAGGCTTCCTGCTTACTAAATTGTAGTTCATCCGCAGAAAAATCTAATGATAAAGAACTTTTAGATTTGAATTCGGGAAGAATATATAAAAAATGAATGCTTGCAAAATCAAAAACATTCATTAATGACCAAGTGTGTTTCAATAGATGATTATCCTGTTCCGTACAGTCCAAGGCAACTAAAACTTTAGAAAAACTAATGGTTTGGGTCATTTATTTTTATTTTAATACGGTACCAGGCAAAAACGATAGCTTATTTGGGTTGATTAAATTCTTGCAATAGCGACATCACCCTTAATTGAGAATTAGCATCATATACCTCAATTCCATAACCTTCTAAAATATGATGTGCCAACCTACTGCGCAAGCCATAAGTACTGTAAACAATTATTGGTTTTTTCCAATTTTTGATGCGATTTATTTGCCTCGATAATTCTTCCGGGCGAATGTTATATGCTTTTGGTAGATGGAATCCAGCAAATTCGTGATTGGTACGAACATCTAATAATAAAGCGCCATTATCCAGTAAGTTTTTTAATATAAGGTCGCTATCTTTTACCTCAATAGTTAAAGCTCTCATAGGGAAATGTGTGAATGTTGAAAAAATATCCTTTAAAATATAACGCAAATTAATTTAGTTTAAAGCCTGAGTCGGTGAGAATTATCATAGGGCAAGGGTGAAATTTATCATTAAGAGGAGTGACAAATGTCACTAACTAAAAAATGAACTTTTCGGTACTTTGTGAAGCCAATGAATAAAAGGCAAAAATTTGGACTATCTAACAAACCTATAATTAACTAAAATGTAAAATGAAAAAAATATTAGTTATCGAAGACAATGAAGAGGTAAGGGAAACATTAGCAGAAATACTTGAATTATCTGGTTATCAGGTAGATACTGCCAAAGATGGTGCTATTGGTGCTAGAAAAGCATTGGATGCTCCTCCAGACATAATTTTATGCGATGTAATGATGCCTAAACTGGATGGATTCGGAGTACTCAATATTTTAAGTAAAAAACAGGAAACAGCGGATATTCCTTTTGTTTTTCTAACTGCTAAGGCAGACAAAAACGATTTTCGACGAGGCATGAATTTAGGGGCGGATGATTATATCACCAAACCTTTTTATAAAGATGAATTATTACAAGTCATCGAAACTCGTTTAAAGAAAAGTGAGCGTTTAAAAAAGGTTTTTGATGGTACAGAAACAGGTTTAAGTCGATTTATTGATGAGGCTAAAGGTTATGAGGACTTAAAAAAACTATCTAATGACCGAAAAACAAAAACTTTTAAAGGCAAGGAAGTCATTTTCTTTGAAGGTGATTCCCCAAAATATTTATATTTTATCAAAAGCGGAAAAATAAAACTCACCAAGACTAATGAGTATGGTAAAGAATTGATAATTAGGGTATTAGAGAAAGGTGCTTTTATAGGATATACGGCTTTAATTGCAGAAGAGAATTACACCAATGGGGCTGTTGCTATGAAGGATGGTACAGAATTAAGTCTAATCCCGAAAGGAGATTTCTTACAATTATTTTTAAAGAACAGAGATGTGTCAGCTCGCTTGATTAAAATGCTTGCTAATAATGTTATTGATAAAGAAGAACAATTATTAAATCTAGCATATAGTTCTGTGAGAAAACGAGTGGCTAATGCAGTTCTTTCCATGAATGAACAACAAAAAAAAGCTGGTCAAACTCAGATTATAATTCTGCGTGATGATCTCGCCCGTATTGTCGGTACTGCAAAAGAAAGTGTGATTAGAATGTTGACCGAATTTAAAGAGGATGGGTATATTGATATTACAGATGGGGTAATTACTGTTTTGGATGGGCAGCGGTTGAAGGCGATGAATTGTTAAGCCACTATACCCAATAAAAGTCACCTTATCGGACTGACAGAAGTCAGCCCAGTTGTCTCCGATTAGGGAGAACTTGCCAAATGATAAGGTATCTTGTAACCCCTCATTTAAACAGTTAAAAATGGCAACATCAATTCCAACTAAAAAAGATAAACCACCAGTACGACTTATCCCCAAGGAGGTCATCAGCTTAAGTGTTTTAATTATTTTAACGACAGGGATCATCATCTGGTGTTTTGCTTCGGTCTATCAAAAAATAGAATCTTTCGAGTTTCAAGAAACGGTTAACTGGGAAAACCGCTACGAGTATGATTTGGAAACCAGCCCTACCTGGTTTTGGTATCAGGAAGAAAAACAACAAATATTAGCTATCAAGCAGATTGATGATGAAGCAAAAGTAAATTTATTGAATTTATACGCTGCCGATAGTTTAGGCTATGCAACTTATAAAGGAGCAATAGATGAACTAGCTTTTAAAACCAACCAAAGTACCTCCACTCCATCCTATTTGTGGACTTTATTACTGGGTAGTTTGGCAGCTATGATTGGTGTTCAGTTGCGAACCATTTATCGTTTTGTGGATAGAGCTTGTTATGAAAAAGATTTGAATGCCATAATTTGGTGGCCCTGGTATGTTTTTCGACCTTTAGAGGCATTCATTTTGGGCGCTTTGGTCATTCTTCTAGCACAGGTTAATTTATTAAACATTGAGGTTGGAGATGCTTCCAACTTGTTCTGGATAGGACTGGCAGCATTAGCGGGGTTTGGTGCACCAGATGTCATCAAGCGTTTACGGATGGTTTCTAAAACTTTGTTTGGGGGTAGTGAGTAATCTATTTTTTCTTATAGTCAAATTAGCAGTATAGGCGTAACAATTATCACCTACTCCGATGATAAAAGTCACCTTTAAGTATTATTATTTATAGGAATATTACAGCATGGTCATTTTGTATAATTGACTAAAAATCAACAAAATATGAATGCTGGGAAATTAATTGAATTTAGTTTAGGAGTAGCAGAAAAATGGACGCAGCCCAAAGGAACGCCTTTGCAACAACAACAAAAGGTCTTGTCCAGATTGCTAAAAAAAGCAAAGGCTACCGAGTTTGGGAAATACTATAACTTTAAAAAAATAAGCAAACAGCCTAATTTTATAGAGACCTACCAACAAGTCGTTCCTTTCCATGATTATAATCAGCTATATGACCAATGGTGGCATCGGACCTTAGCAGGGGAATCGAATGTAACTTGGCCAAGAAAAGTCAAATATTTTGCTTTAAGTTCTGGTACGTCTAATGCTACCTCTAAGCGAATTCCGATTAGCCACACCATGTTTAAAATGCTACGGCAAGCAGCTTTGCGGTTGTTTACCAATATCCCTGCTTTTCATCCCGCCGAAAATATTTATACCAAATCTTGGTTAGGTATTGGCGGAACGAGTCGAATGGATAAAGTGCATGGGCATTTTGAAGGTTATCTAAGTGGTATTAATGCTCGAAAACGTCCCTTTTGGACAAAAGGATTTTATCGCCCTGGAGATAAAATCACGACGATTACGGAATTTAATATGCGAACTGATTTTATAGCTGCTGCCGCTGCGAACTGGGATGTAGGACTAATCATCGGTATTCCGCATTGGGTGCAAATAACGATGGAGCGCATTTTAAAAGACAACCAATTGGATACCCTAAATGAAATTTGGCCAAATTTAGGTATTTTTATTTCTGGTGGCGTCGATTATAAACCTTATCAAAAAACGATTGAGGCATTAGTCGGACATCCAATCACCAATATAAATACCTACATGGCGTCAGAAGGGATGATTGCCTACCAAGATGACCCGAATCAATCAGATTTACAGTTACTCTTGGATGGTGGTATCTTTTTTGAATTTGTTCCTTTTAATACTGCCAATTTTGATGACGAAGGCAATTTAAGGGGAAAACCAAGAGCTTACACCGTTGCTGAAGTAAAAGAAGGGATAGACTATGCGGTCATTATCTCTACTTGTTCGGGTGCTTGGCGATATTTACTGGGCGATACGGTTCGTTTTACAGATGTTGAAAAAGGTAGGATTACCATAGCTGGAAGAACCAAATACTACTTAAATCTTTGTACCGAACATCTGACGGGAGATAACATGATAGCTGCTATCAGTCGGACGGAAGAAGCCTTGGATATTGCCATCACCGAATTTACGATTGCGCCGATGCGAAAGGATAATTATTTTAAACATCATTGGTTTATAGGTCTGAATGAAAATGTAGACGGAGAAGTAGTGAAAAATTTAATTGATACCCATCTAAAAGCCTTGAACGATGATTATAAAGCAGAACGGGAAACTGCTTTGTCCATGGATTTAGAGATTGTTCCGATTACCTATTTTTATGAATGGTTGGAAAAGCATAGCAATGCTGCGGGACAGAGTAAAATGCCACGAGTTACTAGAGGAAAAGCCTTGGAAAGTTGGCAACAGTTTTTGGTTCAGAAAACAGAGGTCTTAAACCCTATGTTACCCTAAAATAAATTAATTCACAATCAAGCTACCTGATATTTATCATATTAAAAATAGATAAATGTCACCACTTCCCTTTTTGAAAAGCTAAATCTTTGGAGCGTTAAAACATTTTTTACCTCTAAAATTACTCTTATGAAAAAAATCTACCCTGTAGTCATAGCGTTTCTATGTTTTTTAACTATCACTACCAATGCCCAGGAAAGAGGCGAATTAATAAAGGATTCGCTGATTTTGGAACTAAGTAAAGACGCTATTTTGGAAGTTTATAATTTTTATGGTTTACCCGAAATACTATTTCCTGTCAGTTATGATGTGGAGATTCACAGAGTGGAATACTGGACACTAGACGGCAAAGGAGAAAATCTGATTCCTGCATCAGGATTGGTCACTATTCCTGTTCAGGAAGGCTGTGATTTTCCTTTATTGAACTACAATCATGGTACATTGGAATATGACAGTACCCTTTCGGATTTGAATGCTAAAATTCAACAACATTTTGTCGGTGTACCTTTCGGAGCAATCGGTTATGTTACTGCCCTACCTGATTACCTCGGTTATGGAGCAACCCCCAAAAATCATCCTCATCCTTACATTCACGCTAAATCGGAAGCTACTGCTGTAGTGGATATGCTACGAGCATCCAAAGTGTTTTGTGGGAATAATAGTGTCCTATTAAATGAACAACTTTTCCTGCTGGGCTATTCGCAAGGTGGGCATGTAGGCTTAGCTACACATCGGGAATTGGAAATGAATCATGCTGATGAATTTTCCATTACCGCATCTTCCATGGGAGCTGGTGCTTATGATATTTCAGGCATGATGCGAGACAGCATGCTCTATAGTGAGGAATATTCTAATACTTTTTTTCTTGCCTTTGTCGTTGCTGGATATGAATTTATTTATGGCAATATTTACGAAGAATTAAATGATGTTTTTATAGCACCCTACGATTCTTTAATTGCAGAAATGCTGGATAGAACAGACCCTCAGGCAGCTATTAGAAGTCTTTTACCAAGTACGGCCGTGGAGATGTTCCAACCCGATTATCTAGAAGCTTTTAAAACAGATTCCTTGCATCCATTGAATGTTGCTTTGAGGGAGAATGATGTTTATAACTGGATACCTCAAGCACCTCTAAAGTTCACCTATTGTGAAGGAGATAAGACCGTTCCTTACCAAAATTCTATTTTTACGATAAATCACATGAATGACTTGGGGGCATCGGATGTGACTGGTCAAAGTGTTGGTGCTAGCCTTGACCACGGCACTTGTACCTATCCCGCTGTTTTGAGTGCCAAATTTTGGTTTGATGGATTTGCGAATTTCTGCACCGTTCCAGTTGCGGAGGTGCTATCCCCAGAGCAATTGGAAATCTATCCAAACCCATTTGAGTCTTCGATTTCTATCAATTTTAAAGACCATGACAACACAACCTTTCAAACCCTTACCATTTACGATTGGATGGGGCGAAAAGTTTTTTCAAAAAATATTAATGGACAGGAACAGATTGATATTTCAGCTTATCAAATGCAAGCAGGTTCCTATCTTTTTGAATTAAAAGGGAAAGATGGAAGTCTTTGGAAGAAAATGATAAAAGTATAAGGTTATTTTAGGTGAGATGGGGCTGTATCATAAAGTCTGATTCTAACTTTCTCTATGGTTGTTGGTAAGGATTAATGATACAGCCCCGTCTAGCCATGAAATATTTTCGGCCATCAAAGGTGAATATAAAAAAGTCCTGCCTGCATTAAAATCAAGACTTCAATAATCAAACTCAAAAGAAAGGATTGAACTCACCTAAAGGCAAGTCCAACCCTTTCACCGTTTATGCCATTAAGGCACGGATTTCAGCGGGCAAGGTTTTGGAAATATCTGTTATCTCTCCAGCCGATACATGCCGTTTTAATACTCTAAAAACAGCTTTTATTGCAATTTCGGTGGTGTAGTCGCCGCCAAAATCATATTGACCAGCAGCACCATCTTCTTTTCTAACAGATTCCAAAAAGTCAGCTAAATGACGGATTTTTCGGGGTTCTTCCCGCATCGTCCACCCATCAACATAAACGGCTTTGATTAACATCGGTAACTCGGCAATTAATTGTAAAGATTCTTGGGGCGGAATTTTATTGCGCAAGGCATGTAAGACCGCTCTCAATACTCTGATTGCCCCATCTTTATCTTCAGGGTAACCCAATTCTATGGCTACTTCATTGATAAAGACATTGGCTTTTTGGATATACTTATTGAAATTTAATGCCATGATTTTTTTTTAAAAAATGATTTAGTGTTTTTAGTGCTTCCAGAACTTTGAGTGTTAGAAGCACTAAAAATGTCAAAAACCGTAGCTTTGTTCTATGGGAAAAATAGGAAATACTTTCAAAGTATTCCCTATTAATATTCTCTTATGCTAAGCAATCGCCACCTTTTTCGCTTTACTTTTCTTAGTAGGAGTTTTAGTCAAAGAAATTTTCAAAACGCCATTTTCATACTTTGCCTTCACACTATCTTTTTTCGCATTTTCGGGCAAAGAAAAGGTGCGTTCAAATCTGTTATAATTAAATTCTCTGCGGCTGTAATTATCCTTCTTTTCTTCTTTGCTTTCTTCGTGTTCACCTTTAATAGATAAGAGACCATTTTCAACGTTTACCGTGAAATCATTCTTATTTAATCCCGGTGCTGCTACCTCCACTTCATAAGTTTTGGTGTTGTCTTTGATGTTAACTGATGGAGTCCAAGCACGGTGAAAAAATTCGTCCATAGAAAAATCTTTTCCGAAAAAATTATTAGAATCCCAGAAGGAATCTATTAAAGACCTAAAAGCTGGAAATGTTGGAAAAGCTGGAAATAAACGATTGGTAATTTTATCGTTCTTTTTGGTAGGTAATGCCATAATATTTTTGTTTTTGATTAAAAAAATTAACAACGTATTTTGGAAAAGGAGCAAAACGATTAAACTTCATAGCTAAAAGATTGCTCCTTCCCGAGCGCTGCTGTTAAATACAATTATTTTGTAAAGGTCTGACTATCAGTCATTCATTGGAATGACTTTTGTCTTTGAACAGGAGTGATTTTTGTCATTTGACAAGGAATGCACGAATACTTTCAGCACTTTGGATGCTGAAAGTATTAGCAAAACTTATCTTAGATTTTCCACGATAAACCGTTTCGGCACTCTTGGCAATCCTTGCACTTTCACCGATAGCCAATACAACCCATTTTCATAATTACCCACATCAATAGTTTTTGAAAAAGTGGTAAAATCCTGATTATTCCATTCTTCAACTAGTTGTCCGAAGGTGTTATAAACTTGAATCATCCCTGTTTTATCTTTTAAAAATCGAGTATCTAAATTGAGCTCATATTGAACAGGATTGGGAAAAACAGTCAGCAATTTTTCTTCTTGAATCAGTTTGGCTAAATCGGCTGCAACATATCTAGAACCTGCTCCACCTCCACCAAAAGAAAATTCAATATTTCGTTCACATATCCAGCCCCAATTATTGGTGTACATTTGTACTTTAATCAGATAATTTTGGGAAGTTAAACCAGAAACGGTTTGCGAATCTTCACAGTCGTTATTACATTCAAAAACTTGTTGCCAACCGTTGTCTAAATCAAAAATGCGGACAATTTCTATCGGGGCGGTTAAGCCTGCAATATCTATTGCGCCATTATCATCGGAAACGATAACATCATCACAGGAAGGAATGCCATTTGGCCCTACTTCGACCATAATATTTTCTTTGCTACAGATCGGCAACCAATCAGCTTCAAAAAATTGGAGATTGATGCGGTAAGTGCCACTATTTAAGCCAGTAATGATTTCTGTTTCATTACATTCATTTCCAACGCAGCGGAAAACGCCAGCCCAGTTACTATCAAAAACATCGACGATTACATTAGGCGCAGACAAACCAGAAATAGTGATTTGTGCTGGAGCAGGCGTAATTTGCACTGCATCACAATCGCCTCCTGTGCCACCTCCGACTGTTGTTTCTACATTATCTAACCCACAAATCCATTGCCAGTTGGCATCGTAAAATTGTACCTTAACAAAATAAGTGCCTTCCGCTAAACTGCTAATAGTCTGTTCATTCCCACAATCGCCTCCTTGACAACGGAAAATTTGTTGCCAATTTTCGTCATAGACTTCCACAATTTCATTGGCTGCGGTCAGATTGGTAATCGTGATTTGTCCTTCACCTCCTGTTATGATTACCTCCTCACAATTACCGCCTGTTCCTCCTCCAACAGCGATTTCTACATTGTCCAATCCACAAATCCATTGCCAGTTGGCATCATAAAATTGTACTTTAACAAAATAAGTACCTTCTGCTAAACCGCTAACAGTCTGCTCATTCCCACACTCGCTTCCTTGACAACGGAAAACTTGTTGCCAATTTTCGTCATAAACTTCTACAATTTCATTTGGAGCGCTTAAGTTCGTGATGGTAATTTGTCCTTCGCCGCCTGTGATAACAACGGCATCGCAGTCGCCACCAATACTACCTTCTCCTTTTAAGGTCATATCATAAAAGTGGTAAGTATCGTTCATCATTAGGTAATTTTTATCTCGCCAATCATTAGCTGCATTGCCATTGGCTACCGCGAGTGGTATAGCTGTTAAAGCAATGCCGATAATATCATCCGTTGTATAAGATTGTTGCGTAATAATCGGTGCCGTAGGTGGTGTATAAGTGTAGCCAAACCCAGGTCCGAGATGATGTGGTAAGCGTACTTCTGTATAGTAAAGACTATTTACCTGTGTTGTCGCAACTTCCGAACCAGCTACGGGTTGATTATTCAAATAGACTTGGGAGCCATCCGACCGAATAGTTAATTCCATGCTTTCATAATAAGAGTCACCTAATGCGTCTGCACTAGTACTGGAATAATTTCCTTCTGGCCACCGAATATCAGATGCAAAAAGCCCATCTTCCCCACTACCATCTAGATTCAAATGGAATTTTAGGGGAATAGTACCTTGAAAACCAAAATAGAGATAATCATCATCCCAAGTGCTAGAAACTTTCAAGTTTGGCATACTCGACATTTTTGAAAGAAAGGGATTAGAAACTAGGTGATTCCACCCCTCCTCTGGGGTGAGGATACCATCAATAGTTATGCTAGTATTTGTTTTTTGATTAATGGGTGCAAAATTGGAGGTAGGATACACATCAACTCCATCTACTACGCCATCTTTATCGGTGTCCTCGTCATTGGGATTTCCACTTGAAAAGGTACTAGCATGGTATTCTGCTAAGTCATGCAGCCCATCATTTTCCGTATCTGCCACATTTGGATTTGACCCGAATCGAAATTCATCCATCGGCAATCTAGCATCATTACTTGCTAACCCATCTTGGTCCTCATCTACTACTTCAAAATAACCGTCCCATGGGGCTTTATAGTCGAGATGATGGGTAAAAAGCCGCAACACTTGAGACATTCCGTCAAAATGTGGTCCTGCATCAAATACATCGAGTGGGGAAGGTAAGGGCAAAGCCCAAGGGAAATGGTTAAAAATCATTTCGGGATAGCCGCTACCTCCAGCAATAATACCATCCAACGAATGTCCAAATTCATGGGTAAAAAGCCAAGCAGTACCTCTAACAATAAGGTCATTAGGGTCAAAACTTGTCCAGTTCCAACCCATCGAACCACCCGTTTGCCCTAGCCATTGAGCACCACCCTGCCAGCCTGCTAGTTTTAATGCCATAATGTGAATAGCATCATATTGATTATCCAAAATACCTTTTGCTTTAAGGTCTGCACCAATCGTATTAAAATCAGCTACCCCATTGGCATTCAGCGGTGGGTATCCTTCAATTATCATATAATGAAATTTGAGGTTCAACTGCCCAAAGGAATTCCTAAAATAAAATTGCCTCGCTAATTCCAGACTTTGTTTAATTTCATCAGGGACAGAAGCACTCATTCCACCTGTATAAATTGGAATTAAAAGGTCAAGATTGGCTATCTTTCGATAGGTCTGATGATTGGTCGAAACAGAAATTTCATCGGAAAGTGGACTTTCATTACCTGCTCCATCGAAAGCCGCAATTTTATAATAGAGCGTAACTCCAGGGTTCAATAAATAATCTGTATAATCTGTGTAAGCACCAATTCGACGAGCGGGTGCGCCATAAACTCCGCTTTGGGTAGTTCGGTAAATATTATAACCAACGGATTCAAAAGCGGTGTATTGATCCCACTTCAAATGTACGGTAGTTTGATAACCTGTACCGTTTAAACCTGTGGGTGCTTGTGCAAACCCTATTTGGTAGGACAAGGCAAAGAATAAGGAGAAGAATAAAGTTTTGTTCATAGTAAATTTAATTTTAGAAGGTTAAGTATTAACCCCTTTTGAAAATTGACGAAACTGAAGTCATCAAATGAAAGCTTTATAGAACAATTCATTAAATTCAAAGCTAAGCGCGTAAAAATTAGGGTTGAATGATATTAATCAATATTCAGTCATGACCTTTCTCATCTTTATCCTAATGAATATTCCTCAATTTTATGTCCAAGAGTTCTATTCATAAAAATCAAAAACATGTCCAGCGAAATCAAATTATTTGCCCTTAATACCAGTAAAGACTTTGGTGAAAAAGTCGCCATCGAATTAGATACAACCCTTAGCCAACACGAAGAGAGAGATTTCGAAGACGGCGAACACAAAAGTCGTTCCTTGGAGAATGTGCGCAATAGGGATGTGTATGTTATTCAATCTCTTTATGGCGAACCAGGAAGGAGTGTCAATGATAAATTATGTCGTCTTTTATTTTTTGTTGGGTCACTCAAAGATGCAGCTGCGGCGAGTGTTACAATCATTGCGCCCTATCTTTGTTATGCCCGAAAAGACCGACAGACCAAATCCAGAGACCCGATTACCACTCGCTACGTTGCGGCATTGATGGAGGCAGTTGGAACGGACCGAATTTTGACTATTGATGTGCATAATTTGCAGGCTTATCAAAATGCATTCCGTTGTCAATCGGAACATTTAGAAGGAAAAAACTTATTTGTTGGACACTTTGCCCCTTTGGTTGAGAAGGAAGAAGTGGTCGTTCTTTCTCCCGATACAGGTGGTGCGAAACGTGCCGAAGCATTTCGACAAGCCTTAAGCGAAACCACCCAAAAAGAGGTAGGTTTTGGTTTTTTGGCAAAGCAACGCAGTATGGGCATCGTTAGCGGTAGCACCAAGATTCATGGCAATGTAATTAGTAAAACAGTCATCATTATCGATGATTTAATTAGCTCGGGCACTACCCTATCACGGGCAGCAACTGCCTGTTTAGCCGAAGGTGCCAAAAAAGTATATGCTGTTGCCACTCACGGTGCTTTTACCAGCCAAGCCAATAAAATATTGCAAAATGCGCCATTGGAACAAGTGATTATCACCAACACGATTCCGACGTTCCAATTAAGCCCTCAATTGCTAAAAGAAAAAGTAGTGGTATTGGATATAACCCCAGTTTTTGCCGCTGCTATTAATCGAATTCATCACGGAGAATCCTTACAGGAATTAATTCAGCGGGATTTAAAAAGAATTATTGCCTAATGGTTTATCAAAATAAAATAGCCGCTATTTCGATAGCAGAAAAAGTAGGTTTTTTAAGCCAAAAAACGGCTTATCCCGATGCGACTTCCTTCGTAAAGGTAATAGAAACGCACCGTTCCTGGGTTTTCTTAACAGAGGACTTTGCTTATAAATTGAAGAAACCTGTTAAGAATAGCTTACACGATTACTCGACCCTTGAAGCAAGATTGTATAACTCCCAAGAAGAATTGCGGCTCAACCGACGATTGGCAGCAAATATTTATCTAAATGTAGTGCCATTGAAAGTAGATAAAGCGGGGCATTTGTTTTTAGAAGAAGGTGGGGGACAAACAGTAGATTGGTTGGTCAAAATGAAACGTATCCCAGCCGAAAACATGCTGGATATTTCCATCAAAAACAATACACTCCGAGGAGTAGAAATAGACCGAGTCGCATTGAAATTGGCAAAATTTTATCAACTTGTCCCAGCAGAAAATATAAGTTATTTGGAACAGCGACAATTATTGGAAGCTGAAATTCATCAAAGTAGTGAGGTTTTATTAAATCCTGCTTTTCAATTGGATAGCAAAAAGGTCAGGCGAATATCAGCCATGTTATTTCACTTCCTGGAAGAAAATGAACTATTATTCCAAAAAAGAATTGAGGAGGGACATATTAAAGAAGGACACGGAGATTTACGCCCCGAACATATTTGTCTGCGCCCCAAATCAGTTATCATTGATTGTCTGGAATTTAACAGAAAACTAAGAATCTTAGACCCTGCGGATGAACTAGCCTTTTTAGCCATAGAATGTGAGTTGCTTGGCTTGCCGAAAATCGGAGGGCGTTTTATTAAAAAATATAGCGCTTTGACTGGAGATGCTATTCCTGCTATTTTAATTAATTTTTATAAAGCTTTGCGTGCATTGGTTCGGGCAAGATTAGCAATTTTACATCTACTGGAATTACCTTACGAAAGCGATAGCAAATGGCGAAAAAAGACGGAGCAATATTTAAAAATAGCGGACAATAATGCTGGGCGGTTAATAGGAAAAATAAGCCAATGTTAAACCATTCCAAACATATCTCCGCCACCGAAATCTATCAGTTTCGGCGTAAAATACTAAATTGGTATAAAGCACACGGGCGAAATTTCCCCTGGCGAAAAAAATCCATTAGTAATTATCAAAAAGTAATGGCGGAAATATTGCTGCAAAGAACACAAGCAGATACCATTGCCAAATTTTGGCAACCTTTTTTTACCAAATTCCCTTCTTGGAAAAGTATGTTAAATGTTAGCTTAAAAGAAATGGAAAAAATCATTAAACCAATAGGCTTGTATCATGCCAAAGCCAAAGGCTTATTAAGTTTAGCAAAAGCAATGAAACAACGAAGAGGTCGGTTTCCAAAAAACAAAAAAGCCCTTGAAAAATTACCGCTGATTGGTCCCTATAATGCCAATGCCATTTTGACCGTCATTTATAATGAACGCCAACCCCTTTTGGATGGAAATATGACTAGAGTACTAGAAAGGTATTTTGGAAAAAAGCGAGAAAAGGAAATTCATCGAGACCCTTACTTACAAGAATTGGCAACTCGTGTTGTAAATATTGAAAATTCTAAAATCATTAATTGGGCGATTCTTGACTTTGCTGCAAAAGTTTGCCAAGCTCGAACGCCTAAATGTGAGGGATGTGTTTTAAAAAGAAAATGTGCTTCGTATAAAGTTACCCCTTATTGAATTACTTTTGTAAAACCTGTTTCCGCCGACTCCCATACCGATAAACCGTTACCCCTTTAATGCCATTTTTCCAAGCAAAATAAAAAGCATTTTCCACCATCTTTTTGGTAGCAGATTCACGCAAATTGATGGTTTTAGAAACCGCATTATCGGTGTGTTTTTGAAAAGCCATTAAATGCCGAAGATGGAAGTCTGGAGCAATTTCTAAGCTGGTAATAAATAATTTTTTTAGCCTTTTGGGAATTTCAGAAATGGGTTGTATAGACCCTTTTTCGTAGATTTTGGCTACTAATGATTCCGACCAAATCCCTGCCTTTTTCGCTTTTTCAATAAATAAACGATTGATTTCCAGTTGAGTCTGATTATCCAAAATACCTACCCGTCGATAAGCAACAGCAAATAATGGCTCAATTGAAGAAGAAGTTCCAGCAATAATAGAAATCGTTCCCGTTGGAGCAATGCTGGTACAGGTAGCATTGCGCATCGGTTGGTCGGGCGCATAAATGCTTTGCTGCCAAGCAGGAAAAGTGCCTTTTTCGGTAGCGAGCTTAGCAGAAGCCTCCTGCGCTGTTTCTTTGATGAATTTCATTAGTTGTTCGCCTAATTGTACCGCTTCCTCCGAGGCATAAGAAGTATTTAATTCGATGAGCATTTCTGCCCAACCCATGACGCCCAAACCAATTTTTCGATTTGCCAAAGTAATCGTTTTTATTTCAGGCAAAATATAGTGATTGACCTCAATTACATTATCTAAAAAGCGGATGGCAATTTGTATGGTTTGCTCTAATTTTGTCCAATCTACTTTCCTTGTTTCACCAGTAGAATATAACATTTTTGATAAATTAATCGAGCCTAGATTACAGCTTTCATAATCCAGCAGCGGCATTTCACCACAAGGATTAGTAGCATTAAGTCGACCAGTAATTGGGGTGGGATTAGTGCGATTAATCGTATCCAAAAAAAGTAAGCCCGGTTCGCCACTATTCCATGCTTGGGTGATGATTAAATCCCAAAGGTATGTTGCTTTTAAAATTTTGACCGTTTTTTGGGTTCGTGGATTAATTAATGCCCAGTCCTTATTTTGTTGAACTGCCTGCATAAATTCATCTGTTACCATGACCGAAAGATTAAAATTTTGGAGTATTTTTGGGTCGGATTTTGCTTGGATAAATGCCTCTATATCGGGATGATTATCCTTTAAAATACCCATATTTGCCCCTCTTCTTCGCCCTCCTTGTTTAATATGTTCCGTAGTGGCATCAAATATTTTTATAAAAGAAACTGGGCCAGAGGAAGTACCTCCTGTAGTTAAAATAACATCATCTTTTGGTCTCAACTTAGAAAAACTAAAGCCCGTTCCTCCCCCACTCTGATGGATTAAAGCGGCATTTTTTAAAGTGCTTAATATACTTTCCAAGCTGTCTTCCATTGGCAATACAAAACAAGCACTTAACTGTCCTTTCGGGCGACCTGCATTCATCAAGGTAGGTGAATTGGGTAAAAATGCTAAACTACTCATTAAATGATAGAATCGTTCTTCCCATTTTTTAACCGCTTTTGCCCCACCAAAAGACAATTCTGCTTGGGCTACAGCTTTTGCCACTCGTTGAAATAATTCCGCTGGGGTTTCTATTACCTTTCCTTGTTCGTTCTGCATCAGGTAACGGTTTTCCAGTATTTCTATGGCGTTTTCGGTAAGGTTTATCATGATGATTAAAGGATATATTTCTATCAAAATTACTGTTAGTCAGAAGGTGGATTGGTGATAATTATCATAGTAGCAATTGAAATTAATCATCTCTAAAGAGTAGAGAATTTTAGAATTTTCCCTTTTGAAATAATGCGGAATGCCAATTCGCAGCAATAAAATTTAAAGGGTAGATTGGCCATCTGCAATTCGTAAAAATTATTCCTACTATGAATGCAAAAGAAATTACCTCCAAAGACTTGGCACGAAAAAAGTTAAAAATCGGCATTGATAAACTAGCAGATGCTGTTAAAGTGACCCTTGGACCTAAAGGAAGAAATGTTATTATCGAAAAAACGATTGGGGCGCCTAAAATTAGTAAAGATGGTGTTACTGTAGCTAAAGAAGTAGAATTGCTCGATCCAATTGAGAATATGGGCGCACAAATGGCAAAACAAGTTGCCAGCAAGACCGCAGATATTGCAGGTGATGGCACGACCACCGCAACGGTCTTAGCGCAAGCCATCATTACTGCTGGATTAAGAAATGTGGCCTCTGGAGCCAATCCCATAGACCTAAAAAGAGGGATTGACAAGGCGGTAAAAACTATCGTTGAGAATATCCACCAACAGGCAGAACCTGTAAGTGGTGATTTTGATAAAATTCGACAAGTGGCAACAATTTCTGCTAATAATGATGCCGAAATTGGCAATTTAATAGCGGATGCTATGCAGCGGGTAAGTACGAATGGGGTTATTACCGTGGAAGAAGCCAAAGGCACCGAAACTTATGTAGAAGAAGTCAGCGGTTTACAATTTGACCGAGGCTATTTGTCGCCTTATTTTGTGACCGATACGGAACAAATGATAACGGAATATGATGCACCATTTATACTACTACACGACAAAAAAATCACCAATATCAAAGATTTATTACCCATTTTAGAAGTAGTTGTCCAACAAAATGGGGCGATGTTGGTCATTGCAGAAGATATTGATGCAACGACGCTCAGTACTTTGGTGGTCAATCGTTTGCGGGGTTCGCTGAATGTAGTGGCGGTCAAAGCTCCTACTTTTGGCGACCGTCGAAAAGCGATGTTGGAAGACATTGCCATCCTGACGGGTGCAACGGTGATTAGCGAAGAACGAGGTTTTAAACTGGAAAACACGACTATTGAACAATTGGGGCGTTGTGAAAAAATAAAAGTTGATAAGGACAATACCACCATTGTGGGCGGAAAAGGAGAAAAAAAGAAGGTGACTGCCCGTATCAATCAAATCAAAGCGCAAATAGGAAAATCTACTTCCGATTATGATAAGGAAAAATTAATGGAACGCTTGGCTAAGCTTTCTGGCGGCGTGGCGGTATTGCATGTTGGTGCGCCCACCGAGGTAGAAATGAAAGAAAAAAGTGACCGAGTAGATGATGCTTTACACGCCACCCGTGCCGCCGTAGAAGAAGGCATTGTAACGGGTGGAGGCGTCGCCTATGTCCGAGCAATTACCGAATTAGATAAGGCAGATTATAGAAATGAAGACGAATTTGCTGGTGCCAGCATCATTTTTAAAGCCTTAGAATCCCCGCTACGAATTATTGTAGAAAATGCGGGCATCGAAGGCAGCGTCGTTTTACAAAAAGTAAAAGAAGGCACGGGTTCTTTTGGGTATAATGCACATACAGGCGAATACGAAGACCTCAAAAAAGCAGGGGTGATTGACCCTGCAAAAGTAACTAGAGTGGCTTTAGAAAATGCTGCGTCTGTGGCAGGTATGGTATTGATGACCGAATGTGCAATTTACGAATTACCAGAAGAGAAAAAAGAAGACGCAAGGCTGAGAAATGCGGAGATGTACGAGAGGATGATGTAGGGATATGGGATTTTAGCACTTCAGATTTTTTAAAAAACCGAAGTGCTAAAATCTTTATCGAAAAATCATTACTTTTCTTAATACCAATAAGGGTTTTCTTATAAAAAAATACAGCCTTTAATACCGATACAAAGCATTGACTTCTGAATAAGGCAGCGGCATCGTTTCATCCGCCTGTACATAGACTTTTCCGCCATTTTGAATCACTACCGTTGCTACCAAATTAAGCAAAGAAGTATTGGCGATGGTTGGTTTTTCCTGAATGGAAATAGCCTTGGTTGTTGGGTTATAATACCCCCAAACTTCTCCATTTTGTTGTAGGAAAAGCGTATCAACCCGCCCTTCATAAGCAGCTGGAAGAATGTCTTGAATTTGGAAAGAAGTGCGAGCCGTGTCATGAAGTTGCGTCAATAGCGCCTCTTTTTCCTGCCGCTCTTTGTAAAAATGGAGATATAACTCATTCCATACTTTTTTATGTAAAGCAGCAGGTGCTACAGTTTCGGGATTTAGGTCGATAAAATTAGGTAAAAGATGCGGATAAGTATTGACCTTTTGATAGATGGCAGCTAAATAATCTAAACCAACGACTACTAGCGGTATATTTTTCCCTTTAATTAGGGTGTGTAGTTTATGGTCTATTTCCCGAAAAAACCGAAGGATTTCCGCTTTTTTAATTTCACCTTTCCATTCCCCGTGTCCATGAAAAGTAGCTGCTCCATGCGCTTGATGCTGCGATCTAAACTGGAAAAATTTTTGTTTGTAATCATAACCCAATACTTCCTCCAATCGCTGGGGTGTCAGGTCTTCTACATAAATTTCCCGAAGTCCTTCTCTATTACCTTCATAAAAAGTGATATGGTGCAAATTTAATCCCAATAAATAAAATTGACCATTTCCTGAAAGGGCTGGCAATAAAGGGCGCAAATAAAAGCCCTGCGAAATATATTGATGAGAGGCTACAGAGAATGGTAGCTTATGATATTGTAAAAAATCGTCCGCAATAAAAACTGCCAGCCCCTCGCTCTGATTTCTCCAGAAGGCTGAATCGTGTTGTAAATCTTTTGCTTTTTTTAGAAATTTTTCTACCGCTCGTTCCTTCATACCCCGCTTAAGTAACTCGTTTTTAAGGATTTTTAATTCATTTTTAAAGTGAATTTCATCTTCCTTATTTAATACTTCTTTACCAGATTTGTGAGTAGGAAAATAAATAGAAACACAAATTGAATCTTGAATATTTGCTAGGTCTTTAAAAGTTTTTTCTGTCAAATTATTCATTGTTTACCTTTTTGTTTTAATAATAATGACACCAAAGGCTGCTTCCCTCCCATAAATTATCGTTTCAGAGGAGCTTTTCAGCACTTCAACTGAGTCAATATCATGGATACTTAGCACCGAGGCGGCAGAAGCATAACTGTTTCCAAGCCTTACACCATCCACGATAAATAAAGGTTTGCCACCTCTGATAGTAACAATCGTTCTACTCCCTTTTTCATCTACAAAAACACCAGGTACTCTGACCAGAAAATCTGCCAGAGAAATTGGGTTATTGATTACAATAACAGAATGGTTTCGCTCTTTATCTTCTGTTTTTGGAATAGTATATTTAGTAATGGAGCAAGCTGTAAATATTACTGCTAAGGCTATTATCTTTAAAATGAATAGACTATTTTTCATGGTATTACTGTTTTTGAAGGCTGTTTGATGCTCAGCTCCATTGAGAAAATAGGCTTGCCCCGTTGTTAATTGATACTCGTCAGCATAAGTTCCAGTTAAACGCATTGGTGCTGTGGCCATTTTTTTTCTTGCAAAATACTAGATAAATCATTGATAATGAGTGCGGAAAATCATTGCGGCGAAGTGATATTTATCAGAATAAGAATAGTGGTTTTTTTGAAATTTTGTAACCAAGGAAGGTACTCCCTTCTGCTTGGGTGGTTTCTTATAAGGATGGAATAAGAGTTCCCATCAAGTCGATATTGTCAGCGTTAGAGAAGAAACCACAAGTAAGTAGGCAGTCACGAGGTATTGACAGCTAATAAGTTGTTTATTATTCTTTAATTTTTTTGACAACCCCTTATAACATTTTTAAAAAATTAAAAATCGAATAATTATGATTCAAACACATCCTTTTAGAACACACGCAAAGCAATATGATGAATGGTTTGACAAACATCCTTTTGTCTATGAATCTGAATTGATTGCTATCAAACAGCAATTGCTTTCCTTGGGAGAAAATATTTATGGAATCGAAGTTGGTGTGGGAACTGGTCGTTTTGCCTCCAGACTAGGCATAAAAGAAGGAATTGAACCAGTAGAAGCAATGGCAGCTATTGCCCGAAATCGAGGCGTGGAAATAATGAAAAGCAGGGCGGAAAAATTACCCTATAAAGACCTACATTTCGATTTTATTTTGTTAGTGACCATCTGCCATTTAGACAATTTGCCTAGTGCGTTAAAAGAAATTCATCGAGTCTTAAAAAATAAAGGTTCGGTGATTATCGGCTTTTTAGACAAAGATGGGCAAATTGCTCAATCTTATGAGGAAAAGAGAAAAACCAGTCGTTTTTACCGAAATGCAACCTTTTACCCTGTCAAACGAGTAGATACCCTACTCAAAGCAGCTGGTTTTAAAAACCTTGAATATAGCCAAACGCTTTTTGGAAAACTCGAAGATATTACCGAATACCAGTCAGCAAAAAGCGGACATGGGCGGGGGTCTTTTGTAGTGGTCAAGGCAAAAAAATAATTTTCACCAAAAAAATAGTAATTATGACCTCAAAAAATAATTTCTTTCGAATTCTTACACCGGCGATGTTCCTCCTCATTATCTTATATGTCGGTGCGGGCTGCAATCAACAAGGCAAAGGATTTGCGCTTCCAGAAGGCAATCTAGAAACTGGAAAAGCTACTTTTACCAAATTAAAATGTAACGGATGTCATAGCATTTCCAATATTCAATGGACTGGCAATGCCGATAGCTTACATGTTTCTTTAGGTGGGACTGTTCGGATAATGAAAAGCTATGGCGAGTTGGTCGCCTCTGTCATCAATCCATCTCATAAAATTTCTGCCAATTATTATGTAGAAAAAGTAATCAGAACAAATGAGGATGGCAGTTCCAAAATGACCAATTATAATGCTGTGATGACCGTACAGGAATTGGTAGATATTGTCACTTTTTTACAATCGGAGTACAAAATTGAGCGACCAGGTCATAACTACTATCCGATGTATTGAATATACCCAAGTTGCGGAGAAAGCTGAAATGTTTCAAAATGGTTATATTGTTAGTGGAACTAAAAAATCTCGATTTAAGGATTATCCAGCGCTGTAACAATAAAACTATATAGCAATACAACAATTGTCCGCAACTTGAATTAAATAAATTATTTAGAGGTTGACTTTTCAAGTTATAAACTGTGTAGTCAACCTCTACGTATTGGTTTTATTTGCTAAGTCTTTTAGTTGTTGATATAATTTCCGTTCCGCTTTCGAGATTTTTTCGAGGATGTGAAGATTTATGACCACATTCATATCGCCCTTATCAATTCGCCCAAATTTTGGCAAACCCTTTCCTTTCAATCTAAATACAGCACCCTGTTGTGTTCCTTCGGGTATTTTCAGTTTTACAGCGTTTTTTAAAGTTCGGACTTTTAAATCACCTTAAATTATCCACTACGAATCGCTTGGTAATCAAGGGCAAGCCTTTCACTTTTACCATCATCCAATAAATACCATTTTCATAGTTACTGACATCTATCCGATGAGTCGGGACTGAAAAATCTACCTTAGAAAATTCCGCTATTTCCTGCCCAAAAACATTGAAAATATTGATACTTCCTGTTTTTCCATTTAAATATTTGAGATTTAATTGTAGTTCTGTGCTTGCGGGATTGGGAGCAATGGAAAGAGCTTTGTTTTCCTTTAGCATTTTTTCCAGTTCTGCCGATGAATGCCGAAAACCGACCGCATCTGTAAATGTAAATTCGATGTCCTTTCCACAAATCCAATTCCATTGGTCAGTATACATTTGTAGGCTAACCATGTAATTTTGGGAAGTCAAGCTGGTAACGGTTTGAGCAGTTCCACAATCGGCAATACATTCAAAAACACGCTGCCAACTATTGTTCATATCATAAATTCGGAGAATCTCAATTGGAGCAGTTAAGCCAGTAATTTCCATAGTTCCATTGGTGCCAGAAATTTGAACGTCATCGCAAGAGGGAGTAGCGCCTGACTCCACTTCCACCGCTACGTTCTGCAATTGACAAATCCATCTCCAGTCGGCGTCATAGAATTGTACTTTTACATAATGAGTTCCGGTACTTAACCCGGTAATGGTTTGTTCAGCGCCACAATCTGCTCCCTGACAACGAAAGACTTGACTCCAATGCTGGTCATAAACTTCCACAATTTCATTCGGGGCAGATAAATTGGAAATGGTGATTTGTCCCGCTCCTCCTTCTATCTCTACCTCCTCGCAGTTTCCTGCAACAGCAGGCGCATCCGTACGATGGGCAAAAACTTTATTGGGCGTATAAGGAGGATTTAAATTGTCAGAAGTAATTCCGACTAGCGTATAACTACCATCAGAATTTTGTAAAATAGTGAATGGTTTTAAATATTTGGGGTTATCCAGGGTAATGTTAAAACTTTGGGGATTTTCGGGGTTACCGGCGGAATTTATTTCACTAACAGTTAATTCATAATGGATGCTACTATCATCTCCAGTTAAATCGTAGAGCAATAATCTTCCATCCGCCATTTCCTTGATGGTTCCCGAAAGGTCGGGGTTAACCCAGGTAACCGTACTGTCAGCGTTTAGCTTTTTATGCTGTTTCATAGAAATCGATGGCGTTGTAAGGGATTCTAGGAAAACAAGTCCTCCATCTGAAGTTGGTTCAAGCTCGTCGAAAGCATAATACCAAATCGTATTACCGAAAGTAGGTCCTTCCTGCCATAAAGTGTTCCCATCTCCATCAATTTTCATAATATATTCCCCAAACTCTAGTGAGCCTAATTGTGCTATACTATGAATGAAAAACTGGTCATTTTCAGAAGGAAGAATTTCAAAAGGTGAGTTTTCAAATCCTGGTCCGGCAACAATCCTTTTCCAGATTTCATTGCCAGAGGCATCAATTCTGATGGCAAAATTTTGGGATAAAAATGGTCCAGATGCCTGAATCTTGGCTGAAATTATGAAGTCGCCAGAACTTAGCTTGGTAATTCTTACAGGTCCCCTGAGCCAGGCTGAAGGGATGCCTAAAGAATAGGTTTTCCGCCATTGGACAAATAAAACATTGTGTACCGAAGGAACTAAACTAACCGCATAAACGTCGTTTCCATCAATACCCACCTTGATAACACCTCCGCCGCCAAAAACGACATCATCAGCTGCTCCACCCCAGGATATTGTGTTAGTCAAAGCTCCAGTTGAATTATCAATTGAAGTATATATGTCATTTTCATCTTCTTTAAAGAAGATTGCAAAACTTTGGTCATTAAATTTATTGACTTCATAAATGGAATGTTCGGTGCCTACAAAACTGTATTCATTATACCAAACTTGCTGCGCTGGGAGATTTAATCCAAAAAAAATAAGGCTTAACAATAGCAGTAAATGAATTTTTTTAAAATAATTTTGGTTTAGGAAAGTCGTATTTTCCCATTTTTGGAAGTATTGGTTGCTGGTCATAGTTTTTGATTTTTTATATTAAGTGAATATACTAAAGCAAATTTCTTAAATCGAGTATTAAAAGTAGATTTTGAATTAAAGCATAGTAATTTTCTGATTACCTCAATGGTGTATTTTTCGGAACTTTCCCCTTTTAATAAATTGATGGTTCAAATATTTCCTCGCTTTGTCTTTACTTGTATAAGCCTTAAAACCACTCGACATTACTATCCTAACCACTAAACTGAGGGGGGAGAATAACCTCCAGAGGCAACTAATTGATTATCAATAAAAATTAGTTATTCCCACCCCTCAACCACTAACTGAAATTATATCTTTTTACCTGACTTGCCTTACGACAAACTTTTTTGTATAAATAATCGGATCCTCTTCTGATCGAACCGATATGAAATACAGCCCATTGGTCAATAGCTCAACGTCTATCATTTCCTTTTTATACTCCGCATTAACTTGTAGCGTCTTTTCATAAACTTTTTGCCCCATTTGGGTATTGATTATCAACCGAACTTTTTCCCCTTCAAATTGGTGTAAATCTATGAAGGTGCTAGTAAAGGCAGGGTTAGGTGCAATAGAAAAAGTTCGTTTTTCATAGACCTCGGAAATAGGTTCTGGCTTAGAAAAATCATTTTTTATCACACTATCATCTGATAGATTAATTTTCATACTATCGTCGGGCAAGTTACAAGGAGCTGCACATTCATCAAATGACTCATTAACGGCAGTCACCACATCGTTGACAGCTAATAAATTTTGTACAGCTGCTCCAGCTAAGACTGCGTTTGCGTAAGTCAACAGGTCACCGACATCCGGATTCGGTGGTAAGGCAATTAAAATATTTTGAGGTACTTCAAAACATAAATTTTCTAATGGTAAAGTATTTAAATTACCATCAACTCGGGTATTAATTGTTAAGGTAATGACCTGTGCAATTAATATATTTCCAATCGTACCATTTTTCTTTGTAGCTATTGGTGCTGGGCTACAATTATTTCCAACGATAACCTCCCCAACTGGCAATACAGTAGAGACCCCTCCTCCAGGTAATAACTTTAAAATACATTTTGAACTGTTGATCGTTAAAGACCGCCCTGGCTGACCAATTATAATGGGGCCTTGTGCTAAAGCAGCATCAAGAATTTCAGTAGTCGTTTTTCCATCAAATTTACCACCAGGGTTTCCATAAAACCCTTGGGTGAAAGTACAATAAGTATCAAAGATAATCCGAGGTTCACAAATAGAAATTTCTTGAGAAATACTACTCGAATTGCCACAATCATCAATAAAAGTCCATGTTCTAATAGTCCTAGTCTCTGACATTACTTCATCTACGGGGTCAACAGTAATAAGTCTATCACAATTATCAACTGCCGTTAAGCTAACTGGTGGAGGTGGATCATCCAAACATACTAATATATCCTCTGGTGGAGCAGGCGGTATTGGTGCAATGGTATCATTGACGGTGATATTTTGAGTGATACTACTTGAATTGCCGCAAGCATCGGCAAAAGTCCAAGTCCGTACTATGGTAAAATTGTTTGCACAATTTCCATCCGTTCTTACATCTACTGGGTCAGCGGTAATCGCCCCGTCGCAATTATCCGTCGCCGTTAGGCTAACTGGTGCGGGTACATCCGCTGCGCATTGACCGAGCACATCCGCAGGTGGAGCGGGCGGTACCGGTGCGATAGTGTCGTTGATGGTGATATTCTGGCTCACGCTGCTTGAATTACCGCAAGCATCGAAAAAGGTCCACGTTCGGACCAAGGTATAGCTGTTATCACAATTCCCATCTGTTCTTACATCTATTGGGCCAGCAGTAATCTCGCCATCGCAATTATCTGTTGCAGTTAAATTAACTGCTGGAGGCATATCCGAATCGCATTGCCCAACGAAATCCGCAGGCGGAGCGGGCGGTATTGGTGCAATGGTATCATTGACGGTGATATTTTGAGTGATACTACTTGAATTGCCGCAAGCATCGAAAAAGGTCCACGTTCGGACCAAGGTATAGCTGTTATCACAATTCCCATCTGTTCTTACATCTATTGAGCCAGCAGTAATCTCGCCATCGCAATTATCTGTTGCAGTTAAATTAACTACTGGAGGCATATCCGAATCGCATTGCCCAACGAAATCCGCAGGCGGAGCGGGCGGTATTGGTGCAATGGTATCATTGACGGTGATATTTTGAGTGATACTACTTGAATTGCCGCAAGCATCGGCAAAAGTCCAAGTCCGTACTATGGTAAAATTGTTTGCACAATCTCTGTCCGTTCTTACATCCACTGGGTCAGCGGTAATCTCGCCATCACAATTATCCGTCGCCGTTAGGCTAACTGATGCGGGTACAGCCGCTGCGCATTGACCAACCATATTCACAGGCGGAGCAGGTGGTATCGGTGCGATAATATCCTCTAATTTAATAATTTGAATACATGTTGTGCTTGGTTCAGGTATCCCTTGAAAATAAGCTTTCCAAGTTCTTGTAATCGTTTTTGCTCCACAAAGAGTATCTTCAACAACATCTGAATAGTCAATGATAACAGGGCAATTAGCATCATCAGGTGACGTAGCTAATCCTGTTACAGAAGGATCAGTAGAAGTACCAGGACAATCATTGACATTTGCTGGGCAAATAAGATTTGGGGGTTTTATTCTTTTAATGAAACTGGTAAGATCATTAGCTCCAGTATTGGCAAACCACCAAGTATTTATCGTATTAAAATTACCATAGACCTCATCTTTATCAGCAATATTTCCCCATTCTCCTGTCCAGCGATGACAGGGAGCAGTACAGCCATTACTACCATCTTTTGGTTCTCCTGTATTATTTGCTTCACTAATCATTGTATCATCATAAAATAATTTTTGTGGCCCAAGTGCAGGCCGAATAGTTTCTACGGTAAAACCATCATCATTAAATTCTGCATCGTAAACGGGGAAATGATAAACACCTTGCGAGAAAGCTGCTCGAATAGACATATTAGCAAGATTTTGTTGATTTCCAAGCCCGTCTTTCCCATCCCAAGGTAAACAAAATGAATAATTGAAACCAGGGTTGTCTGGATTGTCCACCGAATCAGTATCCATAATATTATAGGCTAAAAACCGCTCCGTTGGCTGATCCAAAATTCCATTGCTATCTGCACCTTCGATTAAAACTTCTATTTGACCTTTTTTATTAGCTTCAATGTTAATACAAAAAGACAAGGGGCAACCTGTTAGGAATTCGGTGCGAGCCTTAATTTCTCCAACTTCCTGTGTTGGACAAAAGGACTCATCTGGTTCATTCAGGAAGACAAATAATTCGGCGTTGGGAGAATTGAGATCCTGTAGGGACTTTCTGTCTGCTATAATATCTCCAGTATTGGCAGGACCAGTCGTATTAAAAGAAACATTAAAAGTACCTGCACGGAAACCAGAACGTTGATCATTATTTCCTGCTTCCGGTCGATTATTGACCCCAGAATTAAAATTAATTTTGGTAACAAACCCTTCAATAGAACAAACATAAAAAGCGCCATTAAAAGCCCTATCAAATGGCCCATCGCCATCTCTTTTTAAACTTAAACACCAGTTGTTTGACCAAACCCGTCCTGTTATGGGCGTTATGATGGAATTGATGGGTTCTGCTACGGTAATATCAAAATATTCGACATAAAAACCAGCACCCTGAATATTGGGATTATAAGACGCATCTGTTGTATAAAATTCAATAAAATAGTTACCTGTTTTCTGTCCACAAGTTGTTAAATCCAGTACAAAAGCGGTATAACCACCCACATTCCCTAATTGGACAGGGCCATTATCTGCCATTGCTCGAGAGCTGATATTAGCATCTGTAGAACTAAGGGTTTGCCATACTTCTCCGTTAATAGTAGTATTCCCAAAACAGGAAATTGGTACACCATCTTGGTCAAGGATACGGAATATTAAGTCTTCTACTAATCCTGCTCCTCCGCTATCTTGAAATTCTCGATTATTTTTGGGAATACTAAATCCTAGATATACCTTTTCCTGAATACTTTGAATATTGAAAGCTAATTTAGAATCTGAACCTTTCCAAGCAAATAGCCCATAGGAACCACCAGTAAAGCCAGTATTTCCCCCTCCAATAAAAAGAGCGGTTTCATCGGCAGTCGAAGGGGCTATTGATTTAGTGCCTTCGGCAATTAAAGGCGTATTATTAGTGACTGCTAAAAAAAAGAGCAGGAAATAAAATATTCCAAGCCTCGATAAAAAATAATTTTTATTTTTTGAGCTAAGAATAATTAAGTTACGAGTGTAGTCAAGTCTAATTTTGTTCATAATTTGTTTTTTTAAATTATTTATAATTAAATTGAATAGCTCCTTAATACAAGAAGAGTAACCATACCATTTAACCTCAGTTGCCCACAATTTGAGTTATTCTTTCATTGTTACTTGGTATGAAATTAAAGGAAGGAATTATCAGATGTCATGATAATAGTCAAGAATAGCGGGTGATTCTTGTCAGCATCGAGGATTATTGTCAAATTTCACACCTAAGCACAGGCATGATATTAATCATCGAAGTATGGTGGCATAAATCACTATATATCAAACATTTACTATATAAATTTACTTCATTAATTAACCAAAATCTTCATATTATGAGTTTAAAAAAGCAATTTGTAAAGTCCAGAAAAAAGTGCAAAGTCACCTTCCAATTACCCATTAAAGCAACCAATGGAGGAACGGAAGTCAAAGTCGTTGGTGACTTCAACGATTGGTCTTGGGAGAAAGGGATTCCAATGAAAGTTAAGAAGGATGCTTTTGTAGCAGAGACTGAATTACCAATGGGGCAATCCTATCAATTTCGCTATTTAATTGATGCCCGAGAGTGGGAGAATGATTGGGATGCAGATAACTATATTTCTACTCCTTTTGGGGTTGAAAATTCTGTAGTGGAAACTAGAATGGAAGAGATGAAATAGTCCTTATTTTTTACTATAGGTTTAAATTTTACTTCTGAAGGCTAGAAGGAACAGGAATTTATTGAAGTAAATTCCTGTCTTTTTTTCGAATTTTATATTTTATCAAGATAATTTAAATATATCGGTTGGTGTTTCTACCAACACACTTTTCTCTCCAAGCATGGCAATAGGTTGTTTCAAAATCTCAGGGTGCTTTTGAATCATTTTTATCCAATCTATCTCTGAAAAGTCGTGTTTATCAAATTGGGTTTTATACATTGGATGGTCAGGGTTCACCAGTTCTTCAATTCGGGTATTCAGACTATTGGCTAATTCCAATAACTGAGTGCCTGTAAGTTTCGTTTTTAAAATATCTATTTCTCTAATTGGATAACCTTCTGCTTGTGCATAGGCTAATGCCTTTTTAGCTCGGATAGAATCTGAGCTATAGAAAAAAGTAATTTGTCTGTTAGAATGTGCTATTTCGCTCATGATTTTGTTTTATTTAGAGGAAGAATTTTAAGAAACTATATCCCAAAAGAATAAGAATAAATCATATTAGGACGCTCAGGATAATAACCTTCTAAGGTCAAATTTCCATCTGTAGTTTCCAGTTTTTCTATAAAGTCCTTAACGGATTTTATGGCTTGTCTATTTATTCTGGCAATGATAAAACCAGCTCGAATATCGGTAAACTGCTGAATCGTACCCGCATAAATTTTTGTGATTTTCACCCCACCTGTTACCTCCGATGCTTCTAAATCGGCGGCACTAAGGTCAGCAATATCAATGCCTAATGCTTTCAACGTTTTATGGCTATCTTTTTTGACAATAGTTGTTGCTTCACTTTTGCCTTTTAGCCTTACAGTAATCTCCTTTTCTTTACCATTTCTGATAATGGTCAATAAAATCTGGTCATCAGGACGGTGTCGGCCAATAATTTCTTGAAAATGGGGAGCAGAATTTACTTTTTTCCCATCTACTTTGATAATTACATCTTTTGCTCGAACGCCCGCTTTAGCCGCGGCACTTTTAGCTAAAATGCTATCCAAATACACGCCTTCGGTATTTTCTAATTGTAATTCTCTTGCCAATTTGCCATCAATATTTTTAATAAAAACACCTAAATAGGCTCGTCGAACTTCTCCAAAATTTAATAAATCATCTACTACTTTTTTGGCAATATTCACGGGAATAGCAAAAGAATAACCCGCATAGGCACCAGTTGGAGAAGCAATAGCGGTATTAATCCCGACCAATTCACCTTGTAAATTAACCAAAGCACCGCCACTATTACCAGGATTAACTGCTGCATCTGTTTGGATAAAGGATTCAATAGATGCTTGGGCTTGGATGATATTGATATTTCGAGCTTTGGCACTCACTATCCCTGCGGTAACGGTGGTAGATAAATTAAATGGGTTACCGACTGCCAACACCCATTCTCCTACTTCAATCTGGTCGGAATCGCCTATTTTTACAAATGGTAAATCTTTTTCGTCAATTTTTAATAATGCCAAATCCGTTGCAGAGTCTTTACCCACCACTTCCACCTGATAGGAACGATTATCATTCAAAATCACTTCTATTTCATCCGCTTTTCGGATAACATGATAGTTAGTTATGATATAGCCTTCGTCGGTGATAATTACCCCCGAACCGCTACCCCTCCGAGGTCTTGATGGTTGTTGAGGGCTTTCGAAATTTTTCCAAAAATCATCCCCAAAAAAATCCCTAAAAAGGTCGGGCATTTCTAACTCCCTCTGAGGTATTTCCCTTCCTTTATAGGTTGAAATAATATGAACCACGCCAGGCATTACTTTTTTCGCAGGTACCCGAAAATCAAGGGTTGGTGCAACAGCAGGTAGAGATGCTTGATTATTAGCGAGGTGAACCGCTGCTTTCTGTTGCATTTCATCAATAGAAATAGCTTTGCCAGGCATTATTTTTTCCTGTTGAGACTGGCAAGAATGGGTAATAAATAACCCGACAAAGTAACAAAGCAATATTATTTGTTTTTTCATGATGCTTATCTTTTTTAAATTATTCGAATATCATAGTCAATATTCTTGTTTAATAAAGGATTGTCAGTTCGCTGACTTCTCCACTTCTGCAAACAATACCATATAATTATGCCCTGCTTCTTTAGCACATTTCGGACAGTATGCATAATGCACATAATAATTTTTAGCGGTTTTATTTTGTTCGTTTAAATAGGTATCCATCTGTTTAATGAATGTAGGAATGGCATTGTATTGCCCTTCAAAAACCTTGCTGATAAAAGTACCCGAGATAGTTGCGTTTTTAGCATCTTTTACTTCGCCCGTTACCGATAAATACATATCTGATTTAAAAGGATGCGGGTCGGTGAATAATAACAATACCTCTTCTTTTTCAGAGGATAGCTTCTTATCAGCTTCTGCTTGCTTCATCATTTTTGTAACTCGCTTCCCTATCATTGGTGGAAAAGGGATATGAAATAACGTAGGAATCGTTGCTTTTAGAAAAGGCTTACCTGTCCAATTGTGCGTTTTTCCTTCCCATTTTTCGGGATGGAAGGTAGGACAACATTCGCCGTTGGTTTGATTATTAGCTTTCTCCATGATGTTAAAAAATTTAGGGAATGAGCGAAAATTTAACGTAATCATCTCATTATCAATAACAAAAATAGATGCCTAAAAAACAGGAATAGCTGATTTTTATCAGCTATTCAATTGATTTTTATCAAGGTATTTAAAGCCTGTTTTTTAAAACTTGCCTTCTAAAATTTTGATTATGAAATATCTTTTTCCTGCGCTGTTATTTTTCTTTTTGGTAGTTCAAGCAGCTGCTCAAAATAAAAGCCTAAAACAAATGTCTCCCATACCAGAAGATACCCTTCACATAGATTTTTATATGGGTATCGGTTGCCCACATTGTGCGCAAATCAAACCTTTTATGGAAGAGGTAAAAGCCAAATATCCCCAAGTCAAATTTCGGGAATACGAAATCTATGGCAATCGGGATAATTTACTGGAATTGAATAAGCGTTTTCGGAAATTGGATATTCCTTTTAAATACCAGTGCGTGCCTGCTTTATTTATTGAAGCCGAATGTTTGACGGGTTATAAGGACATTAGATTTAAACTGGAAGAGGCAATTGAAAAACGACTAAAAAAGGAAAACCCTAAATAAAACCACCATGAAAAAGGTATTGTTTTTAATAAAATTTCTACTAGTATTATTAGTGGCAAATGCTCAACAAGCACCTGATATTTGTCTCAATTTTTTTACGGGCGATTATTGTCGAGAATGCAAAAAGCTGGAAAAGGAAATCCAAAAATTAGAAGCCCACTACCCTACTCTAGCGGTTAACCGTTACGATATTAATCAAGATTTGAGTAATGTCATTCGATTGACCGACTTGTATAACGATTGGAAAGTACCGCCAGAATCCCAACATATCCCAGCAGTTTTTCTTGGCAAAAGATATTTTACGGGAACAATTAAAGCATCTGCCATAGAATTTGAGATAAGAATGTTACTCAAAGAAGCCAATGCCCCCTGCCCTGAACCATTGACTGAAACGACTACTAAAGTAGGCCGACAAAAGAAATTGGATACCCTTCCCCTACTCACAATTATCGGTGCAGCATTGGTTGATTCTATTAACCCCTGTGCTATAGCCGTTTTGCTAATTTTGTTAACTGCTTTGTTAGCTGCCAATGAAAAGAAAAGAGCTATAAAAGCAGGTTTGGCTTTTAGCACAGCCATTTTTATCTTTTATTTCCTATTTGGGCTAGGTTTGTTTTCTGCCATTCAAGTGATAGGTTTATCCTATTGGTTTTATAAAGTAGTTGGCTTTTTGGCCATCTTGATAGGTTTGGGCAATATTAAAGACTATTTCTGGTATGGCGGCGGTGGTTTTGTCATGGAAATACCTCGAAAATGGCGACCTAAGATGAAGCAATTATTGAGGAGTGTAACTAGTCCTATGGGCGCTTTTTCGATGGGATTTGTGGTTTGTTTATTTGAATTACCTTGTACAGGTGGTCCTTACCTTTTCATTCTAGGCTTATTAGCAGAAAAGAGTACCCGCATGCAGGCCATTCCACTATTATTGTTGTATAATTTCTTTTTTATCCTACCCTTATTGATAATTAGCGGATTGGTTTATTTTGGTTTTACGACCGTGGAAGATACCAATAAATGGAAAAACAGAAATTATAAAATCATGCACTTGGTCATTGGCGTGATGATGTTGATATTGGGTATTTTGGTAGTTTTTGAATTGATTTAGCATACATCCATGATTAATCATTTTAATTACGATTAATGACTCCTTTGTCAATCAATTTAGGTGTTGGGGTTCTAGCTTCCTTTAAATACAATTCATATTGATATTCTTTTGCTTCAAAATCATTGAAATTAAAATCAAAAGTGTAATAACACATGCAACGACAATAACAATTAAACGTCGGTGGTGAACAAGTATCTATAACTTCCATACTGATTAAGTTTTGCTCAATGGAAGCAGAAGTGGTAAAGGGCGCACAACAGATATAATTGATGCCAACATGAATACTCAAAGTATCTTCAGAAATGGTGTAATAGACGGAATCGGGTTTTGACTCTAAGCTTCTTTTGGCAGCCAACTGTTTTTCACCCATATCATTACATCCCCCCTTATCGGTGCTAACATAAGCCAATTGTTTGCAGGCAAATAACAATAACAATAGGAAAGAGAGGTAATAAACTGGTTTCATCTTTTAGTGATAAAAATTTATACAAAAAAGGCAGATTGCTAATGCGCCAATTTTCTTATCGGATACTAAATTAGCAATCTAACCTATATAGGAGAAAAACCTTTTTTCTTTGCTACAATATTGGGTATAATTGAATAATTAAGAATTGATAAAAGCCATTAACTCCTGGTGATATTTGTCAAAACTATTTTGTTGTTATTAAATTTTCCTTCTTCTCTGTTAAATCATCCCTTTTAGTTAATCCATACCCACTTTCAATTAATTCCTTAAAATACTTTGAAAACCTCGCTGCTGGTGCACCATACACAATATCATGGTTAATACTAAGTGTAACATGCATGATTTCCCGAATGACTATCTGTCCTTTCCGAACTACTGGTTTTTCCACAATTGGTCCTAAAGCTACGGTAAGAGTATTATTGGGTTTTGGAATTCCCCAACCTACTCCATCAAAGAACATTCCGACTGCAGTAACCATTACTTCACTCGTATATTGAGGAAAGATAGTCGGTACTTTGGTGACCAACCAATAGAAAAATCGCCGAATAAACCAAGGTAATTTTAGGAATATTCGCATATATGCCATCCCCTTCTCGTTGTGATAATTTTGCTGGGCGGTACGTAGTTCTTGATGTATGTCTCGATAATTTTTATGATTAACCGAACGGAAAATATGAGGAAAAGGAAGTTTCTTTCCATCTTTTTCAACTTCCAACATCGCTTTAATAGGAACATCTTCCAAAATCACTAACTGTCCTCGCCAATTCCTAAAAGCTTGTAATCGCTTGTTTTGCTCAACTGCTTTTCCCAAACAATTTATTACAAAGGCAGTAAAGGACAATTTTTCCCCCGTTAGCTGCCGATGTTCTCGAATAAATCGGCGAGCCTTGGTGACATCCACTTCTATTAGGGCATGCATGATATGCTTATGCCTGCCCAGTCTTCCTGCGTCCACGGCGGAGCGATTGAATTTGGGAAATGGAACGATATGGTATTTATTTTGAGCCACCTTTTTTGAGGGTTGATGAATTTTTATACAAAATCGCCCATTTAATGCTTTAAAATGGTGAGGAATATCAACTATCCATGGTAATAAATATCAGCAATTGGATACTGGGTTGGCTAAAGTTGCTTGCTTCATTTCCGGTCTATGACTTTTGGTGCTCAATTGGATTTCCCTAAATTATAAGAAAAGGAAAAAAAATACCCTAGCTCATATTTTTGTTTAACAGGCACATTATCTGCCTCTGAAATAAAAGTATCTCCAATTTGATAGCCTTGTGCCAGTCGTTCTACCTGCCCCGCCATTAAACCAGCACTTAAAATTACTCGGCTACTTTTTCCAATAATCAAACCTGGTCCCGCTAAAAAAGAAAGGGAGGAAATATTTGAACCATCAGACATTGGAAATCCTACTCCAACGGAACCGCCAACCGAAATTTTCTTGTTATTTTGTTGATAAAAATGAATCAAGGAGGTAAGCATCGGCACTACTACTCCCTTATCATCGGCTAGAATTTTTGTTTCTCGTTCATAATAATCCTGACGTGCTTCATTAAACCATCCAAAACTTAATCCTAAGGATGCGTTAACTTTAAAACCGCCAGAAACGGGTATTTCTATTGGGGCAAACGTTTTGGTAGACACTACTTGATTACCAGCAGTATCCCGTTTTTTTAATTTTATGTTAAAGATAATCGCATCTTCTTTGGCGTTTGTTCGATAAGTATGGGAAAAGTCATTTGCCATGATTGCTTCATATTCGTAGCGTAGGTCAGTCAAATATTGGACTTGATCTTTTTTAGCATAATTAATCAGTTGTTGTACCGTTTCCGTATCTTCTTTAGCGACCTCTAATATTCCTTGACTCCTGAGGTAATTACCTTCAATAGATTGCATTAGGCTAATTGCTCCAACTTCCGTCAAATTCAGCCTATTCAAACGAGTGGCAATCCCTCTTAAACTACCAACCTCTTTTTGATAAGCCGCCTCTTTTTGCCTAAATCGGCCCAGTTGTTTTTGCATTACTTTCTCTGGGTCTATTCGTTCTAGCACATAACTTAAATCTATTTCACCAATGCTATCTACATTGAAAACAGTTCGTAAATATTCCCCTGACATTCGTTTTATTTGCGCTGGATTCAATCGAGGATGATATTTAAGTTTTTCAATTTCTTTAGCAACAATGCCATGTACTTGTTGTGCTTCTAACTCCTGATTAATTTCGGTTACTGCTGCCATCAATTCCGTTTCTGCCAATTGGATAGCGGTTAAGGCATCGTTGTATTCCTGCCTAAATGTTTGCAAAGCCTGACTACCCGTTCTTGATTTTCTCAATAAACTGATAGCATCGTAAGTGTCCACATTAAGGGCTAACTTATCGACAAAATCAAAAGGGTTTGGCGTTTTTGCCCCTCTGGTCTTGAGTAGGTTTAAACCAGGAAGGCTACCTGATAACAAGCCAGCAAATGGATTACTATCCTCCGTATTGGATGGAACGATGATTTTAATATCATTGGCTTCGACTTCTACCTCGTAGAGATAATTATTGTAATTCTGGATATGCAGAAAAACATTACTGCCTTTAGCAACTTCTGGTTGCAAAATCTCCGTTCCTCCAGATACATATTTTAAGGATTCAGTCTGCGTATCATAATATATATGCAGGTCTTGTGCAGGTAAATAGAGCAGACCAAAGCAATAAATTAAGCATAGGAATATCTTTTTCATTTTTTTGTTTTTAATGTTTATTTTGGCTTTTAAGTATCGGTACTTAAAAGAATGCTTACTTTAAACTTTCGCCTATATTTACCTGCTCAAAGGACTCCCGAATTCTATGATATTTCTCTTTCTCAAAGCGTCGAGAAAGGGGCATAACTTCTTCATCTTCAGCAAACAAGCGGTAAATTTCTTTTTCTATTTTTTTAGTTAATTTAAAGATATTTTTAAATTGCTTTCTGAGTTCTTGACGTGATTGTCGTTCTTTATTTTTTAAATCTTTAAAGACTTTTTTATTTACTTTTTTAGGATTGTTTCTTAATTTCTCTATCGTGATAAATTCATCGTGCCAGTCACCAAATTGCTTGCTAAATCCGACCAACTTATCATATAATTTCTTAGAGAAATCCTCCTTTGGAATCATTCGGTCAGTTAACCTCAAATTGAAAAAAAGTGTTTTTAGTACCTTTCTTAGACTATGCAACTGTTCTATAGAAACCTCCTGATGGATGGTTTGTCGAATTTCTTCTAAAAGAAAATGGAAATATTCGCCCAGATTTTCCTGAACATTTCCTAATGGGATATGGTCAATGTTCCTCCTCACCTTATCGCTTACTTCTTTAAAAGGAATCAGCGAAATATCTTTACTGGGTTTCTTTAATTGTTTCCGTTTTTTTGCAATATCTTTTTCAATTTTCGCTGAATAACCATTTGTTACCGAAAAGGCGATTTCTTCCGTTTTTAATAATTGCTGCAGAATTTCTAGATTTCTAATTTTGCCAATTTTTCTGGTAAACTTGATAAAAGGTTTTTGGATTTCTTCTAATGAAAGTTTTCCTCCTAATCCATGAAGCAACCGAAAAAAAGCCAAATGTTTTTTGATATTCACTCTTAATTGATGGAGTGTTTCTCCTCCAAGTGTTTCCTGAAAATCGAGGTGCAATTGATGGAATTCCTTTTCCAATTCATCGTAATATTCATGCAAAGTATAGGGTACATACATTTTTAAAAGTATAACAACAGGCGAAAAACAGTAGCCTATTTGAATTGATTAAATTCTTGTAATAGCGACATCATAATAACTAAAACGCTCATTGAGGAATTTGTGAATGTCGAAAAAATATCGAAAAAAACATGATGCAAATTAGAGGAGTTTAAAGCCTTAGGCAGTGAGAATTATCATAGAATAAGGGTGATTTTAATCATTTATTTAACATACCAATTGCTGTAATATTGTTTCGCATATTGAAGTATTTTTTTATGCTGAGTTAAGAATGAAAAGAATTGGGGCTTTTGGAGTATTACGTTCCTAGCGTTATTGTGTGCTATCATATTACGCCTACTCACAATCATTCCTTTTGTAGGAATAGCACTACTTTATGCAGACCAATGCCCTTGGAACGAAAAGTCCGTAGCGGCAATACTAAACGTAGCAATGGATTATGGTGTTGAGCTAAATATCTCAAAAATTGGATAAATTAATCCTAAAAGTCGCAGAGTAGAGAGAAGCAAAAATGGCAGCTTCCGGTTTTGGAGATTTTCAATCTATTGCATGATGGTAAGTTGTCAGGCAATCATTATTTAAGCGCAATGCGATTCAGATATAATATGGCAACATAACAAAACAATCTTGACATATCGTTTTATATAATATTAAAACTTTATTATCATGAAAGTCAATATGAGTATAGGCTTTATCCTTTAGGTAGAAATTCCCAGCAAACTAAGAGCTCCAAAAACAGAACAGTCGCAAATTTCCGAAAAGGAATTCTTAGATAATTAAAAATTTAAAACAAAAATTTGCCATAAATTACCTCAACTACAAAAAAATGAAAAAAATGAAATATAATACCGTTGTTATCGGAGGAGGCTTAGCCGGATTGACTGCTGGAGGCATACTCTCAAAATTTGGCAAAAAAGTCCTTTTAATAGAACAACACCACAAACCCGGAGGTTATGCCTCCACTTTTAAGCGAGGAGATTTCATCATTGAAGTCGGCCTTCATGAAATGAGTGGTTTAGATAAAAATAATACCATAGGACAAATATTCAACATGTTGGAAGTTGATCAACAAGTTGAATTTTTACTAGCCCCCGAGCTATATGCGGTGCTTTCCGATCAGGAAAAGTTTGTGTTTCCACATGGTTTTGATGCTGCATCCAAAGCACTAATCGACAGATATCCCGAGGATGAAAAGGGCATCAAACGATTTATGAAATTAATTGCGGGTATACAAAAAGAAGGAAAAAAATTACCTAGTGGTTTGCGCAAGAAGTTAGCGGCAGTTAATATTCTTCAATTTCTTTCCTTTGTCGAACCCTTTGAACTTCCATTTTAAAGGTTTTACTAAGCACCGATTGTAGAACTCTATATAAGCTCTAA